>ERZ772879.943-NODE-943-length-21628-cov-5.488574_pt1 | contig 21628 bp, 18 predicted proteins | sample MGYA00580582_ERZ772879 | MGnify/ENA primary metagenome ERZ772879 (study PRJEB29015, sample SAMEA2737682) | human gut metagenome | biome: human gut; feature: human-associated habitat; material: faeces | place: China | collected 2012 ... | reverse complement strand
CCTTTTTTTCAATATGATTCATATATTCCACCAGTGTGTCTTCTGGTGATTCCGTAATTGATCTTTTTAATAAAACACCTCCCCAAATAGCAATTACTGTTATAGCCATTATTAACCCCAAAATCCTACAAGTGTAAGATTTTTTAGTGCTTTGTTTTTTCCGTCTTTTTTTCATAGATACCCCTTTCTTTCAACGCTTTTATTTTTTAAATCTTACACTTGTAGTATTTAAAAGTCAAGTCTTTTCTCAGGCATTATATATAGCAGACTTAGGATCAGAAAATCCTGCCTTTGCTTTATCAATATGGTTCGTGCTAAGCAACTCGTCATAAGTTTCCATACTCATAACTACCAAATCTCCATAACCATTTTTTGTAATGAAAACTGGCTGCTGCTGTTTATGACATAATTCAGATATTTCATTTGTATTACGTAAATCTGTAATTGGTTTGATTACTGGCATTGTAGCACCTCCTTTCTTTGTACATTATTACAACAGAATATTGTACATCTATAAACCAATTTATGAAATATCTAAGAATAACACTCTTCATCTTTCTCACAAAAAAAAGAAGACAAGAGTTCTGACAGCTCATTGCCTTCTTTCATCTCATGTTCAAATAAATTTATTCGTTTTCTTTGTCTATCTTATATGAAAAATCCGCTTAACAAATCAATTCATTTTTTTAAGTTTCTATAAAAACAACCCTCACAAACAGTGTCACCACCATTCGCAAGGGTTATTATCATTTCAGAAATTCAACACACTATTCGATTATGCGTTCATCTGTGCTGCAACTTCAGCTGCAAAGTCTTCATTCTTCTTCTCAAGACCTTCTCCTGTCTCAAAACGAACAAACTTCTTAACTGTCATGTTAGCTCCGTTCTCTTTAGCTACCTTCTCTACGTATTTAGCTACTGTAAGGTCGCTGTCCTGAACGTATACCTGATCTAACAGGCAGATTTCTTTCATCTCTTTGTTGAGACGTCCGATAATCATCTTTTCGATAATATTATCCGGTTTGTTTGGATTCTCCTGTTTAGCCTGAGCAAGAAGAATCTCTTTTTCATGCTCTAAGAAAGAAGCATCTACTTCATCACGTGAAGTATATTTTGGAGACATAGCTGCAACCTGCATAGCTACGTTCTTCAGGCATGATCTGATCTCATCATTAACAACATCTGTCTCAGCTTCTACAAGAACACCGATACGTCCGCCGCCGTGGATGTAAGATACTACACAACCATCAGTAACAACTTTCTCAAATCTTCTGATGCTGAGCTTTTCTCCGATTACAGAGATTTTCTCATTTAATGCATCCTGTACTGTCTTAGAAGCGTCTTCATTCCAAGCTTCAGCCATGAATCCATCCATATCTGCAGAATCAGAAGCGATTGCCTGATTAACAACTGCTTTAACGAATCCCTGGAATTCAGCATTCTTAGCAACGAAGTCTGTCTCTGAATTAACTTCTACGATAGCTGCTGTCTTGTCATCCTTAACATCAGCCATAACAATACCTTCTGCTGCGATACGTCCGGCTTTTTTAACAGCCTTAGCTTCTCCGTTCTTTCTTAAGAACTCGATAGCTGCATCCATATCACCATTTGTCTCATTAAGAGCTTTCTTGCAGTCCATCATTCCTGCACCGGTCATTTCTCTTAATTCTTTTACCATCTTAGCTGTAACTGCCATGATCTTATCCTCCAATTATGTTTTTTAAGAATCTTATTCTTCTACTGCTTCTTCAGCTTCTTCAACATACTCTTCTTCGCCTGCAACACCCTGGTTAGCTTCTACTACAGCATCAGCCATCTTAGAAACGATCAGTTTTACAGCACGAATAGCATCGTCATTTCCAGGAATTACATAATCAAGTTCCTCTGGATCACAGTTAGTATCAGCGATACCGATAAGTGGAATTCCAAGAGTGTGTGCTTCCTGAACACAGATTCTTTCCTTCTTAGGATCTACGATAAAAATAGCATCTGGAAGTGTCTTCATGTCTTTGATTCCGCCAAGGTTCTTCTCAAGTTTATCCCATTCTTTCTTTAACTGGATAACTTCTTTCTTAGGCAGTACATCAAATGTTCCGTCTTCTGACATTCTTTCGATATCTTTCAGACGAGCGATTCTGCTCTTGATTGTCTTGAAGTTTGTAAGCATTCCTCCAAGCCATCTTTCATTTACATAGTACATTCCGCAACGTTCAGCTTCTACTTTGATAGCATCCTGAGCCTGCTTCTTAGTACCTACAAAAAGGATTGTTCCACCTTCTGCAGCGATATCAGCTACTGCCTGGTAAGCTTCATCTACTTTACCTACAGATTTCTGAAGGTCAATGATATAGATACCATTTCTCTCTGTGTAGATATAAGGAGCCATCTTAGGGTTCCATCTTCTTGTCTGATGTCCAAAGTGAACACCTGCTTCTAAAAGTTGCTTCATTGAAATAACGCTCATGTTTCTTTCCTCCATTGGTTTTTTACTTCCGCATATGTTGTTATACGTCCCCGAAACCGTCCTGTTACCAGGCTTTGGCACCATCGGGACAAGCCTATGCGTGATTTTTTGCGACTTTTTAATATTACCATAAAGGTTGTCTGTTTGCAAGGATTTTCATTTTATTTTTCTGCAAACTTTAGCATAAAAAATAAAAAACCGAAGCCAGTTACCTGATTCCGGTTTTTATTTTATTTACTTTTCATTATCTACGCACATAGATCATACCAGACTGTACCGGTCCGACTTTTACAACATCTCCTGTGTGCGGAGCATGAATCATCTGACCATTTCCGATATAAATACCACAATGTGTTGCTGTTGTTACAACATCACCAGGCTGCGGGTTACTTACTCTTGTCCATCCCATGAATGTAAGTGTTGTTCCGAGACGGCTATAGCTTCCTGTCAGACAATAGCTTACAAATCCGGAACAGTCGAAACTGTTTGGTCCGCATGCACCCCATACATAAGGTTTTCCAAGCTGGCTGTATGCTCTGCTTACGATTGAACCTCCGTTTGCATTCGTTCCACTCGTTGTAGTACTGCTGCTTGAATTGGATGGCTTTGTCGTAGCAGATGCACTTGAACTGCTTGACGAGCTGCTGCTTGTTGTGTTATTTCTGTTGCTTGTAGCTGTTGAACTGCTTGTTGTATTGTTTCTATTCGATGTTGAAGCCGAATTATTATTGCTTGCTGCTGCCTGCTGTCTTTCCGCTTCTCTTGCTGCTTTTTCCGCTGCCTCTTTTGCCGCTCTTTCTGCTGCTTCTCTGGCTGCTGCTTCTGCTGCTGCCTGAATCTCCGAATCCAGATTAGCAACTTCTGCTGATTTAGAAGTAATCAGGTTATTCAGGTTATCACCCTGTTTTTCATATTCCACCTGTTTACTTTCCAATTCTTTCTGGTCTTTTTCAAGACTGTCTTTCAGATCGGAAATCTGCTGTTTTGTCTCTACATATTCCTGCAATTGTTTTCTGTCGTAGCTATGTACATTCTGAACATATTCTGCTTTACTGAGAAGATCTGTAAAGTCTTCTGATGTAACCAGCGTCTCAAATGCTGAATCATTACCGGCTTCATACATATACTTGATACGCTTCTTCATTGCTGCATACTGTTCTTTTTCTTTTTCCTGCGCAACTTCCAAATCGCCCTGTGCTTTTGTAATGTCCTCACCGGTCTGAATCAATTCACTTTCCAGTGTATTGACTTTTCCCATTAATGTTGTCAGCTGCGACTGCAAGGAACTTACTTCACTCTGCTTTGCAGCTTTTTCCTTCTTCAAATCATCGACAGACGGTGCTGCCAAAACAGGTGTTACAATCATTGAACTTGTCACCACTGCTGTGATCAATCTGATTCCGTGTTTATTCATACTCACTCTTCTTTCTTTTTGTTTTAATTATTGCTTCCCCTCAGGCGCAAGATTATTCTTTCTTCCGCATCTGATTGCTATTATAGCTCAACATAGAGCAAATTGCAACATTTTTTAATACTTTTGTAACAATTACAGGCCGGAATATATGATTCCGACCTGTTCTTTCCTATTATAGTTCAGCTTTTTATTTTATGCAAGGAAATTTTTCGCCCATCCTTTTGCTGTACTTTTTCACTACTGGACATACATATTCGTATATCCCATCAAACTGATATCTACAGCTTTTGCAGCCTCGCGCCCTTCACGGATTGCCCACACAACCAGTGACTGTCCTCTGTGCATATCGCCTGCTGTGAAGACATTTTTAACGTTTGTACTATATGCTCCGGCTGCAGTCTTAACATTTGTGCGTTCATTTACTTCTACGCCAAATGCTTTGGTCACATAATCCTGACTTCCCAGGAATCCTGCTGCGATCAATACCAGATCTACATCCACCGTGTATTCACTTCCGGCCACCTCTGCCATCATCATACGGCCTGTCTTTTCATCTTTTTTCGGCTCTAATTTCACCAGAACTGCCTTGCAGACTTTACCGTTTTTGTCTTTTTTGAATTCTTTGACGGTTGTCTGGTATACACGCGGGTCATGTCCAAATACGGCAGCGGCTTCCTGCTGACCGTAATCTGTCTTGCAGACTCTCGGCCACTCCGGCCAAGGATTCATCTCTGTACGTTCATCCGGAGCTTTCGGCATCATCTCAAGCTGCAGTACACTCTTGGCACCATGTCTCATCGATGTTCCCACACAGTCATTTCCTGTATCTCCTCCACCGATGACCATAACATTTTTTCCTTTTGCGGAAATGTATGTGCCTTCCTTCAGACTCAGGTCATAGGTTCCATCTGCATTCGGTTTTGCATTTTTCCAGAGTGCTTTTGTTGTTGATTTTAAGAAATCTACTGCGAAATAGATGCCTTCGGCTTCTCTTCCTGGTACTTTAATATCTCTTGGATTTGATGCACCGCAGCAAAGTACTATACGGTCAAATTCTTTTAATAATGTAGCTGCTTTCTTATCTTTTCCGATATTACATCCTGTCACAAACTGAACCCCTTCTTCTTCCATGATTGCAATCTTGCGATCAATGAACTGCTTTTCCAGTTTCATATTCGGGATACCATATCGGAGGAGTCCACCGATTTTATCTTCTCTTTCAAAGACAGTCACACTGTGTCCTCTTCTGTTCAGCATATCAGCAGTTGCAAGTCCCGACGGACCGGAACCTACAACTGCAACCTTCTTACCGGTTCTTACTTTTACCAGTTTTGCTGCTGCATAACCTTTTTTGTATGCATTTTCAATAATGCTATATTCATTCGCCTTACTTGAAACTGCATCTCCGTTCAGTCCGCATGTACATGCAGCCTCACAGAGTGCCGGACATACCCTTGATGTAAATTCCGGAAAGTTGTTCGTCTTTTTCAGTCTGTAATATGCTTCTTCCCAGTTTTCCTGAAAGATCAGGTCATTCCATTCCGGTACCAGGTTGTGAAGAGGGCATCCGCTTGCCATTCCCATCAGCATCTGACCGGACTGGCAGAACGGCACGCCACATGCCATACATCTGGCTCCCTGCAGCTCCTGTTCTTCTTTTGACAGAGGTGTATGAAACTCTTTAAAATGCTTAATTCGCTCTTTTGGATCTTCAGCCATCTTATCCTGCCTGTCATAATCCATAAATCCTGTTGCTTTTCCCACTGTTCTTACCCCCTATCTTCCTTCTTTGATCGCATAAAATGCTTCTGTCTTTGCCTGTTCACTGCTCATGCCCTGTTCTTCCATCTGAAGGATGGTTGTCAGCATACGTTCATAATCAATCGGAATAATCTTCTTGAATTTCGGAAGATATTCAGTGAAGTTATCCAGAATCTTCTTACCAAGTTCCGAATTGGTATTGGCAACATGTTCTTCGATCATGCTCTTTAATTCTCCGACATCGATCTTGGTTGTCACATGTTCAATATGAACCATCTCTTTATTGACTCTTGTATAAAGATCATTTTCCATATCCAGTACATAAGCAACTCCACCGCTCATACCGGCTGCGAAGTTCTTACCTGTTCCGCCAAGGACTGCTACGCGTCCGCCTGTCATATATTCACATCCGTGATCTCCTACACCTTCTACAACTGCTGTCGCACCGGAATTACGTACTGCAAAACGTTCTCCCGCCACGCCATTGATGAATACTTTACCGCTGGTTGCCCCGTAAAGTGCCACGTTACCGATGATAATGTTTTCTTCCGCTTTATAGCGTATTCCTTTTGGTGGATATACTACAAGTTTTCCGCCGGAAAGTCCCTTTCCGAAATAGTCATTACTGTCACCGGTCAGTTCCAATGTCAGTCCTTTCGGAATAAATGCGCCGAAGGACTGTCCGCCGGCACCCTTACAATGTACCACATAGCTGTCTTCGTCCAAACCTTCCGGATATCTTCTCGTAATCTCCGAACCAAAGATTGTACCAAATGTACGGTTCGTATTTGTCACATCTATTTCAATGCTTCTCTTCTGTTTCTTCTCTACCGCCGGGAGCAATTCTCTGACCAGAACTTTTTCATCCAGAGTTTTCTCCAATTCAAAGTCGAAGACTTTCTTCGGATTGAATGTCATCGGTGTCTTTGTGCCTTCATATGGATTATCGAGAATCTGTTCCAGATTCAGTGTGGCTGCACGTTCTGAAGTTGCTACTTCCTTTACTTTTAGAAGATCTGTTCTTCCAACCAGTTCATCCAGTGTACGGACACCGAATCTTGCCATATATTCTCGCAGTTCTTCTGCAATAAAACGCATAAAGTTCACGACATATTCCGGTTTTCCGCGGAAACGTTTTCTCAGTTCCGGATTCTGCGTTGCCACACCGACCGGACAGGTATCCAGATTACATACACGCATCATTACGCACCCCATCGTTACCAGCGGCGCAGTTGCAAATCCGAATTCTTCTGCTCCAAGGATCGCTGCGATCGCCACATCACGACCACTCATCAGCTTACCGTCTGTCTCGATACGGACTCTTTCTCTTAAGCCATTCTGAATCAGTGTCTGATGCGTCTCTGCAAGTCCCAGTTCCCATGGAAGTCCTGCATTATGGATAGAGCTTCTTGGTGCTGCCCCGGTTCCTCCGTCATATCCGGAGATCAGTATCAGGCCTGCTCCCGCTTTGGCTACACCGGCTGCAACTGTACCGACACCGGCTTCTGATACCAGTTTTACTGTAATTCTCGCATCTTTGTTCGCATTTTTACAATCGTAAATGAGTTGCGCAAGATCCTCGATCGAATAGATATCATGATGCGGCGGTGGTGAGATCAGGCTGACCCCAGGTGTAGAGTGACGTGTCTTTGCAATCCACGGATATACTTTTCCGCCCGGCAGATGTCCGCCTTCTCCCGGTTTTGCCCCCTGCGCCATCTTGATCTGGATTTCCTGTGCACTTACCAGGTATCTGGATGTAACGCCAAATCGTCCGGAAGCTACCTGTTTGATTGCAGAGCATCTGTTCGTATCCAGACGTTCAATCTCCTCTCCACCTTCACCACTGTTGGATTTACCATGCAACTGGTTCATCGCAATTGCCAGTGTCTCATGCGCTTCTTTCGAGATAGAACCATAAGACATTGCTCCTGTCTTGAATCGTTTTACAATCTCGTCGACGCTTTCTACTTCTTCGATTGGAATGCCTTTCTTTGGATAGTTGAATTCTAACTGTCCACGCAGGTTGATGTGTTCTCCTTCCGCATTGACCAGCTCTGTATACTGTTTGAACATACCATAGTCACCGCGTCTGGTAGATTCCTGCAGCATATGGATCGTCTGTGGATTATAAAGATGTCTCTCTCCGCCGCTTTTTAGTTTGTGCTGCCCTACACTGTTCAGTGTCATATCCACTTCCAGTCCGAGCGGATCAAATGCCTGTGAATGACGCGCAATATAATCTGCTGCAATCTCTTCAATTCCGATTCCGCCAATTCTGCTGACAGTATCTGTAAAATATTTATCAATGAATTCCTGTTTTAATCCGATTGCTTCAAATATCTTTGCTCCCTGATAAGACTGGATTGTGGAAATACCCATCTTTGATGCAATCTTTACAATTCCGCTAAGTACCGCATTGTTATAATCATCTACTGCTGCATAATAGTCTTTCTGAAGCATATCCGTATCGATCAGCTGTTTGATGGATTCGTGTGCAAGATACGGGTTGATCGCACATGCACCATAACCGATCAGTGTTGCGAAGTGATGTACCTCTCTTGGTTCTCCGGTCTCCAGAACGATTCCTACAGAAGTACGTTTCTTTGTACGCACCAGATGCTGCTGCAGTCCGGAAAGCACCAGGAGCGAAGGCATTGCCACGTGATATTCATCTACACCTCTATCTGAGAGGATCAGAATGTTGGCTCCTTCACGGATAGCTCTGTCAACTTCAATAAACAGATAATCAATTGCCTTTTCAAGGCTCGAATTCTTGTAATAAATGGTCGGAATCTCCGCAACCTTGAATCCATCTTCTTTCATATTTTTAATTTTCAGAAGATCTGTCTCTGTAAGAATTGGATTGTTAACCTTTAACATCTTACAGTTCTCTGCTTTTTCTTCCAGAAGGTTTCCATCTTCACCAATATAAACCGTTGTAGATGTAACGACCTTCTCACGGATTGCATCGATTGGAGGGTTGGTTACCTGTGCAAAACGTTGTTTGAAATATCCAAACAGGTTCTGATGCATGTCAGATAATACCGCAAGCGGCGCATCAATACCCATGGCTGCTGTTCCTTCGGCACCATTCTTCGCCATGTTCAGGATAGAAGTCTTTACTTCTTCATATGAATAGCCGAATGCTTTCTGAAGTCTTCTGCATTCTTCTGCTGTATAAGCTGGAACCTTCTGATTCGGGATCTTCAGATCCTTTAATTCGATCAGATTGTTATCCAACCACTCACCATAAGGCTGTCTGCTTGCATAAGTTTCTTTTAATTCTTCGTCATCAATGACTTTTCCTTTTTTGATATCTACCAGAAGCATCTTTCCCGGATGCAAACGTTCTTTCACTACAATCTTCTCCGGTGGAATATCCAGTACACCAACTTCCGAAGAAAGGATCAGCATATCATCATCCGTGATATAATACCTCGATGGACGCAGGCCATTTCTGTCAAGCACGGCTCCCATGCAGTCACCATCACTGAACAGGATAGACGCCGGACCATCCCATGGTTCCATCATAGTTGCATAATACTGATAGAAATCTTTCTTTTTCTGGGAAAGGTTTCTGTTATTTGCCCACGGTTCAGGAATTGCGATCATAACTGCCAGCGGAAGATCCATACCACTCATAACCATGAATTCAATTGCATTATCCAGCATTGCCGAATCAGAACCGCTGCTGTTGATTGCAGGAAGCACTTCATGAAGTTTTCCTTTCATACACTCGGATTCCATATTTTCTTCTCTGGCACGCATCTTATCTGTATTACCGCGGATCGTGTTGATCTCTCCATTATGCACGATAAAACGGTTCGGATGCGCTCTCTCCCAGCTTGGATTCGTGTTCGTACTGAATCTGGAGTGAACCAGTGCGATTGCAGATTCATAATCCGGATCCTGCAGATCAGGGAAGAACAGTCTGAGCTGATCTACCAGAAACATTCCTTTATAAGCGATGGTACGGCTGGAAAGTGATGCCACATATGTATCATCTGCACTCTGCTCAAATACGCGCCTTACAATATACAGTTTACGGTCAAAGTCAACCCCCTGTTCTACCTTCTTAGGTCTTTCAATAAATCCCTGCATAATACATGGCATACATTCGACCGCTCTGCTTCCAAGTACGTCTGCCTTCACCGGAACTTCTCTCCATCCAAGGAAATTCATTCCTTCTTTTTTGACGATCACTTCGAATATCTTCTTTGCCTGATTTCTCTTTAATTCGTCCTGTGGAAAGAAGAACATTCCCACTCCGTAATCTCTTTCAGAACGCAAAAAGATGCCGAGAGGTTTACAGACTTTAGAGAAGAATCTGTGAGAAACTTGTAATAAGATTCCAACTCCATCACCTGTCTTACCTTCGGCATCCTTGCCAGCTCTATGTTCAAGATTTTCAACGATTTTCAATGCATTTGCCACTGTATCGTGACTTTTCTGTCCTTTGATATTAACGATCGCACCGATTCCACAGTTATCATGTTCAAATTCGGAACGATACAGTCCACGTTGCTGGACTACATTTCCTTCTTTCATACATCTGTTCCTTTCTTTTGTTTTTTCCTACTATATCACAAGGCTTTACTGTTGTAAAGATAAAAATTATTTTGAGTTGTCAGATTATTCGACTTTTTATATTCTAGTTTAAAAAGAATCCGACAACTTACATTGCCAGATTCTCGTTTTCTTTCTTCTTTGTTGGTTTTTCTTCAATGCGCTGGATTATAACAAACATTGTTGATGCAACTGCTGCACAAACAACTGTAATTATACCGATCCGGATATTATCTTTCAGCATCCAGTTATAGAGTCCATATCTGGTAGCCAGCACAGATAACAGATTCATTGACATATGTGCTGCCACCGGTGCTTTCAATGAACCATATTTTTCATACACATATGCCAGCATCATCCCCAGGGCGAATCCATAGAGCATCTGCACCAGATTCACATGCAATATGCCAAATACGACGGATGAATAGACCATCGCATACACAAATGAGCTTTCCCTTTCCATCCTTCTGAAGAACAATCCTCTGAATACATATTCTTCACAGATGGGTACCAGCACTGCCAGACACACGATCTGTATTGCAAGCGGTGCCGAATACATCGCATTCATAGTTGCCTTATAATTTGCATCTATCGCTGACAGATTTCCAATGATGATCAGGTTATTCAGCCCCAAACTCATGGCAAGTGCCATAATGATCACTGCCGGATATTGCCACAACGGCGCTTTCTTATCCTGTACGATACCGGCTGTCTTCTCTTTCTTTCTGTCCCCGTGATACATAAGTGCCATAACAGGGATTGTAACAAGTGCCGACAGACCTTCTACCCATGTCGTATAGTCGATATACTTATTCAACATCTTTTCATAAAAGGCCATCAGCTTATTCTGATCAGACATCAACGCCTCTAATGCTGCCTGCGTCTGATAGTGTGTCTTCATATATGCCATCATCATGGCTGCCATGACTGCCATACCTACGCCGATTCCGATCCCCCATTTGATCAGGAGCGGTCCCCACATCTTCCAGAAACGTTTTCCCGGTGTCTCAACTGGTTTTCTTTCCTGTTCCTGGTGATAATGGTATCCCGGCTGGTCGTGTCCGTTCTGCCATTCTTCCATAGTTATCCTCACTTTCATCTGTTGCTTCGTATCATATACTGTTCTATTCTACTTCTACGTGAGGAAAGTTGCAATTAAAAAAATATAAACTTTTTTACAATTTGATCTTTACGACATCGACATCCAGATTCCATAAAAACTTATCCAGATCTTTGAATGATATGAATACTGTTGCTGTATTTTCCAACGGATGGATTCCCATACTTTTACATCTGCTTAAATTTTTATCGATGAAAAATTCTACCGCATGCTCGGTATCATTCATCAGCGCAAACGGAGTTACGCTCCCCTGCTTTACGCCAAGATATTTCTCCAGGCGTTCTTCGGATGCAAAGCTTAGATTTCCTGCTCCAAGCTGTCTTCCGAGCGTCTTTAAGTCTACTTTTGTCTTCTCATCTGCTGTGATTAGGAAGTGTCTCTTTCCTTTGGAATCTCTCAGGAATAAGTTCTTGCATAAAGTTCCTTTTTCCGGGAGTCCCAGCCGGTCCATATCCTCCATCGTATGTACGGGTTCATGTTCTACCACCTCGTACTTAATTCCCATCTTGTTTAACGCATCATATACACGCTGTTTCTGGTCTTCCATGCTGTTTCTCCTTTCTAATTCGGGTAATGTACTACGATATTCGCAGTCACCGTTCCCTTTCCTGTGTTCTTATACACGTAATCATCAAAAGCATTATACGAAGCCGCATCGCCGGCTCTCAATACATATTCCTGGTCTTTAAAGATCAGTGTCAGTTCACCGGAATACACGGTAATGAATTCTCTCGTACCATTCATCTGACGATTCGCCTGCATCATTCCGTTCTCATCAAATTCCAGGTCAAAGATTTCAAAATCCTGTCCCTCCCGGAAACTGAAGATCGGATAAAGACGGTATCTTCCATCATCCCCCGCCAAAGGTTCTACTTCTTTCTTCCCGGTTTCAAAGAATGGCTGTGGTTTGTCTGCGGTAAATGCAGTAACCGGTACCTTTAATCCCAATGCCAGTTTATACACTGTTGATATCGTAGGATTGACTTCTCCTCTTTCCAGCTGACTCAACATACTTTTGCTGATTGTGGTAAGGGATGACACCTGTTCCAGACTCAGTCCTTTTCCTTTCCTGATATCTTTCAGATTTTCTGCGATCAACTCATTCAAATGATCCAATTCATGCCCCTCCCTTTTTCAAAATTCCTGTATATAGAATTTTTATCTATTATATTGCATACGTTTTCAAAAGTAAAGGATTTCTTCTACAGCTGCTTCATAGCGGTCCAGTTTCTCTGCCTTCCGGATCTTTTTTAACTGTTTTTCTTTATCCGGGAACAAAGTTCCAAGATAACACCAGAGTTCTTTCATCTTGAACAACACATTCTTATCCCCACTGCTTACCTCCTGGTAATCCTGAAAAATCTGGTCATGGAATGCCCTTAATTTCTTCACATCAATTCTCCCGCCACCGGATTCGATAATATCTGTCAGTTCCGGATTCCTCAGGATTCCACGCCCCAACATAACACAGGATATCTCCGGAAACCGTTTTTTTAACCTTTCCATATCCTCAACTGTAAAGATATCGCCGTTATAACACAATGGATGCCTGCATTCTTTCACTGCGTCCGCAAATGCATCCAGATCTGGATGGCCTTTATAAAACTGTTGCTGCACCCTGGGATGCACGATCAGTTCTTCCACCGGATATTTATTATAAATATCCAGAAGCTGTCCCCACTCATCGGCGTCATATTTTCCGATTCTTGTCTTAATAGAGATCTTTACATCCGCTTTCGCATAGATCTCATCCAGGAACCGTTCCAACTTCTCTGTATGGATCAGGAATCCGGATCCCCGCCCTTTCGATACTACGGTCTTCGACGGGCATCCAAGATTCAGGTTCACCTCGTCATATCCATACATCTTTAACTTTTCTACTGTATCCAAAAAACCTTTTGCATCATTTGCCAGGATCTGCGGCACCAGATACATGTCCGGATTGTGTTCCGGCAAAATATCATTCTTCTCCCGTGTATTAAAATCCTTTTTGGTATGCGGCACCAGAAACGGTGTGAAATATTTCTCCATCGGACGGTAATGTGTGTGATATGCCCTCCGGTATATGTAAGTTGTGATTCCTTCTAATGGCGCAAGATAGTACTTCACCTTTATGTCCTCCTGATTGTCTTCCTATTATTGCTCTGTCCGATCTCACAGACCGTCAGCACGCAGTCTTTCACCCGGAATTTGATCTCGTATCCAGCATATTCCATTCCATACACCCTGTCCGGGTCATTCTGATAAGATGGTCTCGGATCACCGGCAAGAATCTGCCTCACACATTCCCTGTGCTTCTCCGGCAGTTTTGACAGATAGATCTCCGGAATCTCTACCTCTAATGCATAATTCTTTACCACATCAGCGAATCCGCCTCTGGCATCCGGTACACAATCCGCATATGGAAGATATGGTTTGATATCGAAGATTGGTGTTCCATCCATCAGATCTGCCCCTTCCACTTCAATAACCATTCCTTTTTCCGGATGCTTTTTAATTCCGGTCAGCTTCACACAGGATAATCCGATCGGATTCGGACGGAACGGTGATCTGGTTGCAAACACACCGCACCGTTTATTCCCCCCAAGCCGCGGCGGACGCACGGTCGGACTCCAGCCTGTTCTGACAGCCTCTGAAAACTCCCAGATCAGCCACAGATGTGAACATTCTTCGAGTCCTTTTAGTGCCTCTTCTTTGCGGTATTCCGGTTCGAATACAATAGTTCCTTTCGTATTCACAAGTCCCGACTGTCTCGGAATCCCGAATTTTGTCGGAAAGTCTGTTTGGATTTTTGCTATATATTTCAGTGCATTCAAATATGTTCGCTCCTTGTTTCCCCCAGATACTCTTTTAATCTGGCAATTTCATCTTTGTGTCCGGCATCATCAAGCGGTGTCTCCAGATAGAATGGAAGATCTTTTAGCTTTGGATGACGCATCACATTCAGAAGAGCTTCCAGTCCGATCTCTCCACCTCCGATCACTGCATGACGGTCCTTTCTGGAATCAAACGGCATCATACTGTCATTTAGATGGACAGCTCTTAAAAGCGGCAGTCCCAGTATCCGGTCAAATTCTTCCAGCACTCCATCTAGATTATGAACAATATCATATCCCGCCGCAAACACATGACAGGTGTCCAGACAGATTCCGATCCTTTCCGGATGCTGCACACCGTCCCGGATCTCTTTCAGCTGTTCAAACCGGTAACCGATCTCTGTACCCTTTCCACTCATCGTTTCCAGTAAAACCGTAATGTTCTCCGAACCTGTAATTGCCTGATCCAGTCCACGGATGATATTGGCAATTCCTGCTTCTTCTCCAATCCCGGTATGACTGCCCGGGTGGAATACCAGATTTTCTATCTGCAATTCATCCATACGTCTGATATCTTCCCGTATCACCGTACAGGCAAATTCATACGTTTTTTCTGTTGCACTTGCCAGATTCATCGTATACGGTGCATGTGCGAGAACCGGACCGAATGCATGATCTTTCCGTATCTTCTGGAATCTTTCTATTTCTTCCGGCAGATACGTTTTATAACTTGATCCTCTTGGATTCCTGCTGAATATCTGCATGGTATCAGCATTCATCTTTACTACGTTTTCCGCAGTTTTTGCAAGTCCTCCTGCGATGGACATGTGTGTTCCGATTGTATACATTATTTCCCTCCATAGAATCATCTTAAAACTCTGATGCTCATTATAACATGCTTTCTATTTCAGCAAAAGAATCTCTTTTTCCGGCAGTTTCAAATAATCCGGAATTCCTTTTTCTTCCAGTTCTGCCCAGAGGGTTTTCTGTACATACCAGCAGATATCGTCGCTTTCTTCCGTCTCTCCTTTTAAGAAATATTTCCATTCGAATGGAAATTCTGCCTTTCCTTTTACCTTAACCGGAATACAGTTGTCTTCTCTTTCTCCCCATACCGGAATGAACTCGTGGGCGCGGAGCCCGATATGGGTGATATCCACATCTATCATCTGTTTCAGATGAAGACAGGTTCCCCAGTCCGGAATCCTGACATGATGTGCATCCAGACGTTCTGCCGGAACGATATTCTTACACCCGGTAAGTCTTGCAGCTTCTACCTTCTTTGGATGGTCAAATATCTCCTTTGTATCACCATAACAGATCTGCTTCCCGTCATCGATAACAAGAAGTTCTTCGCTGAACCGGTAGATTTCATCCCTGCTGTGGGACACCAGGATCACCGTCCCGTCATAATCACTCAAAAGTTCCATCATCTCCTGCTGCAGACGGTCTTTCAGGAAGACATCCAGTGCCGAAAACGGTTCATCAAGAAGGATGACGGACGGCTCATATGCCATAATCCTCGCCAGTGCAACTCTCTGCTGCTGACCACCGGAAAGCTCTCTCGGAAGTCTTTTTTCCAACCCCTCCAGGTGGAAATGCCGTATCATCTTCTCTACCTGTTCCTGCTTCTTCTTTTTATCACCGGAAAGTCCGGCTCCTACATTCTGTGCCACGGTCATTGCAGGGAATAATGCATAGTTTTGGAACATATAACCGACATTTCTTTTCTGTGGTTTTAAACACGTTCCGGAATCGGAATCATACAGGATATGCTCTCCGATCCGGATATAGCCCTTGTCCGGATGTTCAATTCCCGCAATGCTTTTCAAAGTCAGACTCTTGCCGCTTCCAGAAGCCCCAAGGATTCCGATTCTCTTCTTCTTGGATTTCCAGTAGACATCCAGTTCATATTCTCCAAGCTTCTTATGTATCTTTACTTCCATCGACATCTGTCTTTCCTCCTACCATCTCCGGATATTCTTCATATTCCGGCCTGTCACCAGATTCATGAGGAATATCAGCACAAATGCAACCAGCATAATGATCACAACCCAGATTCCGGCTGTCATGTAATCACCATCCTGGATAACCATTGCAATCCTCTGGGAAATGGTTCCCGTCTTTCCCGGAATATTGCCTGCAAGCATGGACGTTGCACCGTATTCTCCCAGTGCTCTTGCGAATGTCAGGATCGTTCCTGCCACAAGGCCCGGTCCTGCCGAAGGAACCGCAACCTTCCAGAATATCTTATATTCCGGCATACCAAGTGTCCTTGCCGCATGGATCAGATTTACATCGATCTGTTCGAATGCCGCTCTTGCATTTCTATACATCAGCGGAAATGCGATCACCGTTGCTGCGATGATACAGCCTGCCCAAGCCTGTACAACCTTGATACCAAACTCCTCATACAGCAGAATTCCAAACGGACGTCTTCTGCTGAACAGAAGAAGCAGGAAGAATCCTGCTGCCGTTGGCGGCAGTACCATCGGCAGTGTCAGGATTCCATCTGCAATTGCTTTCACTTTCGGACCTGCCTTGATCACTTTTCTCGCAGCAAACAGACCAAGGAAAAATGAGAATATCGTTGCAACGATTCCTGTCTTCAATGATACATACAACGGACTGTAGTCCAGTCCCTTTAATATCTCTATCACTGCATCCATGTATTTTCCTCCTCGTATTTCATCTATTACATCTATTACATACTTTATCTGTAATATACTTTGATAAACAGAAAACATGCAGCCGTAACCGTCTGCATATTTTCTGTGTTTGTACTCCTATAGATTTTCTTATCTTTCTACATCTGTATCAAAGTAGTATGCATCAAAAACTTTCTTGGCCTTATCAGATAATACGAATTTGTAGAAGTTTTTTGCTGCTGCAGTCTGTGTCTTATCTGCCTCATCATTCTGTACCTGGCAGATCGGATAGATAACATCACCTGTCAGATCATAGCTTACTGTCTGAAGGATATCGAGTTTGTCTTCATATCCGTAAGTATCTGAATAGTATGTTGTTCCCACTTCGCAGGATCCTTCTGCTACTGCTGTAAGTACTTTGCTTACATTGTCTTCCTCACTGATCTCAACTCCACCGAGTGCCTGTGATACCTGTGCTGTTGTAATGGCATCTACTTCCCCGTCTGTTTTTAATGTTCCGAGATTTACAAGTGCCTGTCTTGTATACTTTCCGACCGGAACGCTTCCTCCTGCAAGTGCAATACTTTTGGCATCTTTCAAATTCTCAAGCCCTGTCACCTTTGTTCCGCTGTCCTTTAGAGATATAACTACTACCTGGTTGTTCAGGACGTTTGCTCTTGTTCCGTCTACTACCAGTCCGTCTGCTTCGAGCTGATCCATCTGCTTCTGTGCTGCCGAGAAGAACAAGTCGCACTCATATCCTTCTTCAATCTGTGTCAGAAGCGTTCCCGAACTGTCTGCGTTGAATGTGATCTTCACTTCCGGATGATCTTCGTTATACTCTTTAGCAAGTTCTGTCATAACTGTATTCAGACTTGCTGCGATGAATACCTGGATCTCCGTCTCTTTTTTGCTGTCATCTGCTGCCTTTTCTTCTGTCTTTTTGTTTCCTCCGCATGCTGCCAGTGAGACTATCATCACTCCCGCCAGAAGGACAGCTGCGATTCTCTTTACTATCTGGTTTCTCATAATACTTTCTCTCTCTGTTCTTGTGTTTTTATAAGTTTACCAGTTGCTATATCTGCACCAGGATTATTTTCTGCCACATTCCTGTACATTTCCCCGCAGAACATCCAGTCCGTGAGGAAGTCTCGGAAGAATATACTCCAATGCTTCCGTCACTGCTTTCGGACTTCCCGGAAGATTGATGATCAGTGTCTTCTTCCGAATTCCCGATACTGCCCGGCTAAACATCGCACGGTCTGTAACCGTCATGGAATAATTCCGGATCGCATCTGCAATTCCATTTGCCATGCGGTCACAGACTGCACAAGTAGCTTCCGGCGTTACATCCCTTGGTGCGAATCCCGTTCCACCTGTTGTCAGGATCAGATCAAGCTGCCTTTGATCTGCCAGACGAATCAGCTGCTTTTTCAGTCCTTCTTCGCCGTCTGGCAGAAGAAGTGTCTCTTTTATATCAAATCTGATATGTTCTTTTTCTTCACTTTCTCTTAGCATCTTTTCAACCGCCGGCCCGCTTAAGTCTTCCCTCTCCCCGGCAAATGCTTTATCACTCAGTGTGATCACCGCAGTGCTGTATGGCCGGTTTGCCTGCGGCATTCTGACTTCTACACTGTCACCCACACAGATGTTTCCACCTTCCAGCACTTCTGCAAAAATTCCTTCTCTCGGCATGATACAGTCTCCCATCCGCCGATAGATTGCACAATGGCTGTGGCATTCTTTTCCAATCTGTGTCAGCTCCAGGACTACATCATTGCACTGGAATTTCGTGCCGATAGGAAGTGTGGCAAAGTCGATTCCCTGAACCACCAGGTTCTCTCCGAATGCCCCGTCTTCTACCTCTGCACCTCTGGCGCGAAAATCTTCAATCTTGTCAAAAGAGAGCAGACTTACCTGACGGTGCCATTTGCCGGCATGGGCATCACCCTCGATTCCCCAGTTCTCAATTACTTTAATCTCCGGAACACTTGTCTTCTGTATTCCCTTTCTTTCACTTGTACAAACCGCAATTACTTTTCCCATAAGATTATCCCTTTTACCTTCCTGTTTTCGTTTCAGATACTGTTTTCGTACCTGCTCTTCCGTTTATTGCCGTCAGCTTATCTTCTCTGCTTTCTTATGCCTGTTATCGCCATCAGTTATCTTGCGCAGTTCCCTGCTTCCCCTGTCATGATCTCAATGCCATGTCCAAGCGCATCAATAATATACTCCAGGCTCTCTTTTACAGCTTTCGGACTTCCCGGAAGATTGATGATCAGTGTTTTTTTTCGGATACCTGCCGTAGAACGGCTGAGCATGGCGCGTTTCGTGATAGTCATGCTGTACGCACGCATTGCCTCCGGAATCCCCGGTACACGTCTGTCAATAATATCCTCCGTTGCCTCCGGTGTAATATCTCTGGGTGAAAAACCGGTTCCGCCTGTTGTCAGGATCAGTTCCGCTGTGCCGCTGTCTGCAATTTCCGCCATTCTCTCTGACAACATCTTTCTGTCATCCGGCAGAACATCTTCAGACACAACCTCATATCCATTCTTCTCAACAATCTCTCGGATCGCAGGTCCGCTTAAATCCTCACGTTCTCCGCGATATCCCGTATCACTGGATGTAATGATCGCTACTCTTTTCATTTTAGAAAAACCTCCCTGTCGGGCAGATAATTTTTTCGTTATCTGCCATTCTGTATTTCCATTATACACATTTCTTTCATTTTACCCAACAAATATTTTGCAAATCGCAGAGTAATTCGTGGATATCAAAAATGAAAATCTCCACTCTTACCACCCGTCTTTTCAACCAGATGAATATTGGACATTACCATATGCTTGTCAATTGCCTTACACATATCATAAATCGTCAGAAGCGTCACCTGAACCCCTGTCAGTGCCTCCATTTCCACACCGGTCTTGCCTTCTGTTTTCACTGTACAGAAAGCGCGGATAATTCCGTTTGTCTCATCCAGTTCATAGTCTACGGAACATTTCTGGATCGGAAGCGGATGGCACATGGGAATCAACTCAGAAGTCCTTTTCACTCCCATAATCCCCGCTACACGTGCTACTCCAAGCACATCTCCCTTTTTCACAGAACCCTCTTTCACAGCCTCCATGATTGCTTCTCCTACATGAATCTCGCCTGTGGCAACTGCTGTTCTGTAAGTGATATTTTTCCCGGAAACGTCTACCATAACTGCGTTTCCGTTCTCATCAAAATGATTAAAACCCTGTGACATGATCAAAATCCCCCTGTTTAAGTTTTTACAAAAAGCGAGGCTCTTATTGTACGGGAACATACAATAAAAGCCTCGCCTGTTCATCACGATACGGTTGGAGTCTTTACCCACCGAAATTGACGACACCATGAATACTCATGAGTCAGTCACTCCCCTTTATCTAAATATTAATATAGCTTTTGAGAGTGTATTTGTCAAGATAATATTCGTAAGTTTTCACACATTTTCGCTACCATTCGCTTTGTTCGCAGTAATACAAAGATCAGCAGATTTCTGCACCTGCAGGCATTTCCTTTTCCGGTACCATCAGGGAAAGGTTTCCGTCTGCATCTTCTGCGCAGAGGATCATTCCTTCACTGAGTACACCGGCAAGTTTGGCTGGTTTCAGGTTTGTGACTACCATAACCCTCTTACCTACCATTTCTTCTGCACTGTAGTGTGCTTTGATTCCGGATACGATCTGGCGCACCTGGCTGCCGATCTGTACCTGTGAGCAGAGCAGTTTCTTTGATTTTTTTACTTCTTCACATTTGATGATCTTACCAACCTGGAACTGAAGCTTGCCGAAATCTTCAAATGTAATCTCAGGTTTTGCTTCAATATCAATTACGTCTTCTTTTTCTTCTTTTGCAGGTTCTTCTGCTTTCGGCGGATGAAGCTCTGCCACCTTTGCAAGTACCTCTTTCAGGTCAAGGCGGGCGAAAAGAATCTCCGGTTTTTCAGTTACTTTATTTTCTGACGGATAGAGGCCAAAGGTCTTAAGGTCTTCCAGTTCTCTGTCCTGTGCATTTAACTGGGCAAGGATTCTCTCTGTTGTTTCCGGCATAAAGGATTTCAGCAGAACCGCACCAATGCAGATTCCCTCAACCAGATTGTAGAGAACTGTTGCAAGACGGTCTTTTTTCTCTTCATCCTTAGCAAGAGCCCATGGCATTGTTTCGTCGATGTATTTGTTGCAGCGTTTGAAGATTGTGAATACTTCTGTCATTGCATCTGCCACGCGGAGTTTATCCATTTTTTCGTTTACCTTGGCAGGTACGGAGAGAATGAAGTTCTTCAGATCATCATCTACAGGTTCTGTAACGCCTTTGTTTTCTACCACACCGCCGAAATATTTGTTTGACATGGAAATGGTACGGTTTACAAGGTTTCCAAGGGTGTTAGCGAGTTCAGAATTGAGACGCTCTACCATCAGTTCCCATGTGATCACACCATCATTCTCGAATGGCATTTCATGAAGTACGAAGTAGCGGACTGCATCTACACCGAAGAAGTCTACCAGTTCATCTGCATAGATTACGTTTCCTTTGGATTTACTCATCTTTCCATCACCCTGGAGAAGCCATGGATGTCCGAATACCTGTTTCGGAAGCGGCAGATCCAGTGACATCAGGAAAATCGGCCAGTAAATTGTATGGAAACGGATAATGTCTTTACCGATCAGATGCAGGTCTGCAGGCCAGAGTTTGTTAAACTGTTCTGTGTTTTCGCCATCGCAGTCGTAGCCGATTCCTGTAATATAGTTTGTAAGGGCATCAAGCCATACATATACTACGTGTTTCGGATCAAAGTCTACCGGGATT
>ERZ772879.936-NODE-936-length-21746-cov-3.107787_pt1 | contig 21746 bp, 19 predicted proteins | sample MGYA00580582_ERZ772879 | MGnify/ENA primary metagenome ERZ772879 (study PRJEB29015, sample SAMEA2737682) | human gut metagenome | biome: human gut; feature: human-associated habitat; material: faeces | place: China | collected 2012 ... | reverse complement strand
CCTGACTGCTTCCCCTTGTCGGGAGTACTGCATCCGCATCAAGTTTTTTTATATTGATCTTCATTTATATTCTCCATTCTAGCACAATCTGTCAGATATATTTTTTAATTAAATCTTAATTCTTCCGTACGTTTTTCCCTGCAAATTATAAGGAACTCCTGCATTCTTAATCTTCCCAGCCAAGATTGCCATGTTCCATTTTCTTATCGCGGAGCATCAGGTCATTGACCGCCTCTTTTGCCGGTTTGTCCTCAAATAATACTTTGTTGACTTCCTCAATGATCGGCATATCTACACCGTATTTTTTTGCAAGGGCGATCGCTGCTTTCGCAGAGTAGACACCTTCTACGACCATTTTCACTTCGTCCATCGCCTGCTGCATGGTGTAACCCTGTCCGATCAGCATTCCGGCTTTGCGGTTACGGCTGTGTTTACTCTCACAGGTCACGATCAGATCACCGATTCCGGTAAGTCCGTTTAACGTCTCCTGTTTTGCGCCCATCGTCACAGCAAGCTTGTTCATCTCAAACATTCCTCTGGTGATGAGTGCCGCTTTCGTGTTATCCCCATATCCCAGACCGTCTGCCATTCCGGCTGCAAGCGCGATCACGTTCTTTAACGAACCGCCAAGTTCCATGCCAAGCACATCCGGGCTTGTATACACACGGAAAACGTTGTTCATGAAAATGTCCTGGATTTCCTCTGCAACAGCACGTTTTTTCGCTCCTGCTACAACCGTAGTTGGAAGTCCGATTCCAACTTCTTCCGCATGGCTTGGTCCACACATCACTGCAACCTCTGCCTGCGGGATCTCCTGCTCCACAATGTCGGTAAGCGGCATCAGTGTCTCTTCCTCAATTCCCTTAGCCACGCACACGATGATCTGTCCCTCTTTCACAAAAGGCGCCATGCTCTTTGCTGTGCTTCTTGTGAATACAGACGGCACTGCAAGGATCAGGTATGCTTTACCTGAAACCGCAGATTCCAGATCTGTCGTAAATTCCATATCTTCCGGCAGTTTTACCCCCGGAAGTTTCTGCACATGCTCATGTTTTTCTTTCAGCATGGTAATCTCATCTTCCACGATCGACCACACTGTCACTTTATTTCCATTGGTATGCAGTACTTTTGCAAGGGCGATCCCCCAGCTTCCTGCTCCTATGATCGCAACATCTGCCATTTTTTCTCACTCCAAATCAAAAAATTATTTCTGCTCCTTCTTTTTCGCACCGATCTTATTCTCTGTGCCATTTGCAAGACGTCTGATATTTGCACGGTGCTGCCATACCCCTAAAATGGTAAAACAGGCTGTCACTATGTAAAATTCCGCACGGATTCCCATTGGAACTGTGATAATCCCAAGCTGTCCGTAAATGACTACCTGGACGAAAACACTGATCAGTCCGATGATCGAGCCGAGAGATACATACTTTGTCACTGCGCTGATCACCAGAAAAAGTCCCATACTGACCGGTGCAACGATCGGAAATACTGCAAGCACCATACCACCGGTACATGCAACTCCTTTTCCGCCTTTGAACTTCAGATAAAACGGAAAATTGTGTCCGAGCACCGCTCCAAAACCTGCATACAGCTCCAGAAGAATGATGTCTTCTGTATATGTTCTTCCAAAGATCAGTTTAACGGCTAACACTGCCGCTACTGTTTTTAAAATATCACCAAGGCAGGTCACAATCCCTGCCTTCCAGCCAAAGGTTCTTAAGGTGTTTGTCGCACCGGAATTGCCGCTTCCTTTTGTGCGGATATCCACACCTTTCTTTTTCCCATAAAAATAACCTGTTTCAAATAATCCGCAGGCGTAGCCGATCGCTACTGCAATTATCCTGGCGATGATCATTTTTCATTTTCCTTTCTCTCTCTGATGATAAAACGAAGGGCTGTTCCCCGGAATCCAAACGTATCGCGGATGCGGTTCTCCAGATATCTTGTGTAGGAGAAATGCATCAGCTGTTTATCATTCACAAAGATCACAAAGGTTGGCGGTTTTACTGAAACCTGCGTTGTGTAATAAATACGCAGTCTCTTTCCCTTATCCGATGGCGGCTGCTGCATCGCAACTGCCTCGGTAACGATTTCATTCAATACACCGGTTGCCACACGCATGCTGTTGTTCTCGATCACGACATCGATTGTCTCAAAAATCTTATTGAGACGCTGTCCTGATTTTGCAGAGATGAAAATAATCTCCGCATACGGCATAAAGCTTAAGATATCACGGATTTTCTCAGTATGGCGGTAGATGGTCTTATCATCTTTTTCAATCGCATCCCATTTATTGACTGCGATGATGATTCCCTTTCCACGGTCATGTGCGATTCCCGCGATCTTGGCATCCTGATCGGTTATTCCCTCCGTTGCGTCTATTACGAGGACTGCAACATTACATCTCTCAACCGCTGATACTGTTCTTATGATACTGTATCTCTCTATATCCTCTTTAATCTTGCTCTTTCGTCTGAGTCCCGCTGTGTCTATGAATACATATTCTCTGCCATTTCTGACGATCTCTGTATCCACGGCATCTCTTGTGGTTCCGGCTATATCTGATACAATAACCCTGTCCTCACCGAGAAGCTTATTAATTATAGAAGATTTTCCTACGTTTGGCTTTCCTATGATGGCGATTCTAGGTCTCTCATCCTCCGTGTCATCCTTTGCAGACTCATTGAAGTGTGATACCACCTCATCGAGCATATCTCCTATTCCAAGTCTGGATGAACCTGATATAGGATGTGGATCTCCAAGTCCAAGATTATAGAACTCATACACATCCGGCATGAACTTTTCAAAGCTGTCTACCTTGTTGACAACGAGAACTATAGGTTTCTTGGATCTTCTGAGCATATCGGCAACCTTGGCATCATCATCAACCATTCCCTGTCTGACATCCGTCATGAACAGGATGACGTCCGCTGTCTCTATGGCTATCTCTGCCTGTTCTCTCATGCTCTTAAGTATAATATTGTCTGACTCCGGCTCAATTCCTCCTGTGTCTATCAGAGTGAAATTGTAATCCAGCCAGTTGATATCAGCATAAATTCTGTCTCGCGTAACTCCCGGTGTATCCTGAACTATGGATATCTTTTCTCCGGCAAGCACATTGAACAGAGTTGATTTACCTACATTGGGTCTGCCCACTATGGCAACTATAGGTTTACTCATTCTATCTTCCTCCATATATAATTAATTACATATCATCGCCAATTACTGCATGAATAAAATCAGCACCACTTGATTCTACAATACAAACATCGACTTGTAAAGCATCTGTGAGCTCTGCAAGCGTCACATCATCAAGGAATTTTGGCTCATCCGCCATAAGAGTATTGGAAGGCAGTATAAGACGCTGCCCAAGAGGTTTTCCTGTGAGCTGCTTTCTTATATCTCCACCCGTAAGCAATCCTGTCACGGTTATTCTGTGTCCAAAAAAATCATTAATGATCTTATACAGATGCACCTTCACATTAGGAAACTTCTCAGGGATCCTGTTAGCAAGGAGCTTTATGGAATCATATACGAGCACTCCAGTAACCATGGACACCTCATACTCTCTGTCATCGCCCTCTACGCAGCTCCACTCTTCATCAAACTCATCCATGAGCAGTCTCACCATGCCCACACCATTTTCAAGCTGGATAAAGCCATCATACCTGTCAGCCTCAGGGAAATCCCTGCCAGCATTTATATACCATTCATCACTTGCCTGGACAAAATGTGTGCCATGCTTTTCAAATGCCTTTTTCTGAAAATGTTCTATTATATCAATAACCTCGCAGGCATCCTCTCTGTTGAACGGTTCTAGATGGAACAAGCCATCTCTGTAATCTGACAAACCGACAGGAACCACGGACAAGCTCTCCATAACAGGAACAAACTCCATAAGATCAGAGATCGTACGCCACAATTCCTCCCCATCATTTATCCCCTTGCACAGAACTATCTGTCCATTCATAGGAATACCAGCTTCATAAAATTTCCTTATATAGTCAAGTATGGCACCAGCAAATCTGTTGTTCAGCATACTGCAGCGCAGCTTGGGATTGGTAGTGTGCACCGATATATTTATCGGAGCAAGGTGATAATTGATTATTCTGTCAATATCCTTTTCCTTCATATTAGTAAGGGTAATATAATTTCCCTGAAGAAATGACAGTCTGGAATCATCGTCCTTGAAATATATAGTGTCTCTCATACCTTTCGGGTTCTGATCGATAAAGCAGAATATGCACTTGTTATAGCAAGACTTGTAATTATCCATCAGGGAATTTTCAAAAACAATCCCTAGATCCTCGTCATAATCCTTATCTATCTCCAGAAGCCACTCCTCGCCGTCAGACTTTCTCACGAGAAGTTCTATATATTCGTCATTTATGAGATACTGATAGTCAAATATATCCTCTATAGGATGGTCATTGACCGCCAGAATATTATCTCCCGGTTTGATCTCCATCTCCTGGGCTATACTTCCCTCAAGTATTTCCTTTACAATATGTTCCATAATTTCCTCTTTTATATTAATTGTCTACGGATCAAAAGCTGCAGCAAATGAATAACGCCCTATCATTCAGGGAGCATGATCACCGCCGCAAGATTACCCCGCAGGCCTTTGCTCGCCCTGTGTGAAAAAAGCCATTCGCTGTTACAGCATGTACATATATTTGTCACGTCAATATTCTCAGGTTTTACACCTGAATCAACAAGATTGTAATAGTTGGCCTTGTGGAGATCAAGCAGATATTTGCCATTACCCTTGCTAAATACGATCTGAGCCGCCTCTGCTTCCGTATATGCCGCCATAAAGCGTTCAGCTACATCTTCACTCACCTCATAGCAATTCTTGCATATAGAAGGTCCTATGGCGCAAATGAGATTCTCTGGAGATGTTCCATATTCAGACTTCAATCTGTTTATCATATGTCCGCTTATCTTGCTGACGGTTCCCTTCCACCCGGAGTGATTCGCCGCAACAACCTTTTTCACCGGATCATAGAACAATACAGGGACACAGTCCGCATAAAATGTCATAAGTGGTATTCCCGGAACATCCGTCATAAGTCCATCGATCTCCAGAATATCCGACTCTCTGATTATTCCCTTTCCGGCATCCTTCTCTGTAACTTTATATATGTCTGTCTTATGCACCTGATCTGAGAACACAAGCTTTTCGTGATCATACCCCACTGCAGTGGCAAATCTGCGGTGATTCTCCATTACCAGATCCGCATCATCGCCTCTGTGGAAGCTCAGGTTCATGGAACCCAGATATCCCTCACTCACTCCGCCGATCCTGGTGGAGAATGCATTTACAACTCCGGCTCTGTCCAATTTGTCAAATGATATATAATCCACGCCATCCACCGTGTGGACATGTGTTGAATTGTCTTTCCTAATATACTTTATATCCATATCCGCCATCCTATCAATATCCCGAATACTCAAATGCATTTTCTATATGATGTATATCCTCACCAAGTATGGTTATCACATCAAATCTAACCGGGGTGTCCATTCCATATCCATATTTGTTCAGGAAGAATAATGCAGTCCTACATATCTGTCTCTGCTTGCGCACATCGACAGCCTCCTCCGGCAAGCCCTTATGTACTCCGGACCTATACTTCACCTCGATAAACACTATATATCCATCGTGTTTTGCCACTATATCTATCTCACCGCTGGCCACCCTGAAATTCCTGCACAGGATCTCATAGCCCCTGCCAGCCAGATGATCAGCAGCTAAAGCTTCCTTTTCATTACCGGTTGCTCTGCTGTTATACATCATTTCACCTTTCCATGAATATATGTGTGATGAACAATTGTTATACAAAGTTCTTGATAAACGTCCTTCTGTGTATTGCGCACGGACCGATCTTCTTGAGCGCATCAATGTGCTCTGCCGTACCATATCCCATGTTTTTTGCAAATCCATACCCCGGATACAGACTGTCATACTCAACCATAAGCCTGTCCCTTGTAACCTTTGCAATTATACTTGCTGCCGCAATCGACGCAGACAGCGTATCACCTTTTATTATGCCTACCTGCTCGATATCAACACCCGGAATATTAACCGCATCGTTTAACAGGAGCTGTGGTTTAACCTGAAGCTTCGATATAGCCTGCTTCATCGCCTCGTAATCTGCATTGAGAACATTTATCTCGTCAATTACTTTCTCGTTTGCCATACCCACGCCTACAGCTACAGCTTTCGCCATGATCTCATCGTATAGAGCCTCCCTCTTCTTCGGTGTGAGCTGCTTGGAGTCGTTGAGGTATAAAATATCACAGTCCTTTGGAAGAATGACTGCAGCAGCCACTACAGGGCCTGCAAGCGGGCCTCTTCCGACCTCATCTATACCACATATATATCCCTTATCAGCGTATTTTCTCTCAAATTCAAACATTTTATAGCTGCGGGCTTTTTCCTTTTCAAGAGCATTGATCTTTTTCTGAGCGGACGCTATGATCTTCTTTACCCCATCTCTCTCATCGTCGCCATACTTCTCGATAAGCCCCGAATATTCACTTATATCAGCATCAGCAAATACTTTTTTTATCTCCGCTATACTTTCCATATGTCCTCCACCTAAAAACAAGGACCATTGCCACTTTTTAGGCAACAGCCCCTGATATCTTATCCTATTCTATCTTGCCAAAACCGCCTGTAAATCTGAATACAGCCCTGCCAATGATGTCTTTCTTGTGTATATTGCCAACATCCTCCACACGGCTGTCACGGCTGTTGTTTCTGTTATCTCCCAGAACAAAGTACTCGTCATCACCCAGTGTGATCTCCTCGGCTGCAACTCCGCGCTTGTCGCTGGCTATAGCCTCTCTGCCATACACATCGCCCTCCAGAGGCTCGTCATTTATATAGATAACACCATCTTCGTCTATATACACTGTCTCACCCGGAAGTCCGATTATACGCTTGATGAAGAAGGTCTCATCATCGTCTCCATACGGGAATACAACCACATCAAATCTCTTCGGTGAGCCAAATTCATACTCAAGCTTGTCGATCCATAATGTATCTCCGCTGTGAAGAGTATTGCTCATGGACTCTCCACTGACCTCTGTTCGCTGTCCGACAAATGTGAGCACAGCCCAGCATATGCCAATTACTATTATTATATAAATACACAGGAATATGAGATCCTTGACAATATTGACTTCCTTTTCGGCCTTTTCTTTCTTTTTTGCCTCTTTCTTCTCTTTCCTGAGCTGCTTCTTTAAAGTCTTCTCGTCGAGTTCTCCATCCTCATTGTACACTTCTTCAGAAGAGTCTGTATTAACCGCTTCTGCAGTTTTATCTGAGCTCTCAGATTTAGCTGCTCCTGCAGCTTCTTCCGATGTCTCCTTCTGAGATGCTTCTTCCGATTTATCTGCTGTCTCCGCCTTTGCATCAGCCGAACTCTCAGCGACTGCTTTGTCCCAGGACCAGGAGGACTTCTCCTTATTTTCCTGCTCATCGTCGGCAGTTTTCTTTTCAGCTTCCTTTGCAGCCTTTTTTGCAGCCTTTTTCTGTTCTTTATCTATCGCTTTCTGACGCTTCTTCTCATATTTGGCGATCTCTTTGTCCCTTTCCTTCTTCGCAGGGTCATCCTCAAATATATCGTTTAACGCATCAGCAACATTCTTGTTTTCTTCACTCATCTAGTCTTCCTTCGGGGTCTCCAATGTAATACGCCCCAGCTTTCCCGATCTAAAATCATCGATCAGCAGAGCCGCAGCCTTGTCATAATCGAGCTCCCCGCCCTTCTTAATGCATTGTCTCTTCTCTGCGATACCTGTCAGCATCTGTACAGGATCATCAACACTTTCAATATTATACCTTTGAACAAGGGTATTACAATAGTTTGCCTGTAAAAATTTAATTAATTCAACCGCTATATCCGTTATGCTGAGTATCTCATCATTGATCGAACCTATGAACGCAAGTCTGAGACCAACGGCCTCATCATCGAATTTCGGCCATAAAATACCGGGAGTGTCCAGAAGCTCAATATTCTTTCCAAGTCTTATCCACTGCTTGCCTTTTGTGACACCAGGCTTATTTCCAACCTTGGTGCAGGCCTTTCTCGCATAGGAATTGATAAACGTGGATTTGCCGACATTCGGGATACCGACTATCATCGCCCTTATCGGACGGTTTATGATTCCCCTTTTTCTATCCCTCTCTATCTTCTCTTTGCAGGCCTCCTGCACGATATTGTTGATACTCTTCATCCCCATACCGTCACGGGCATTTATCTTTGCAACGGCAAAGTCTTTATTCTTATAATAGTTTTCCCACTTTGTTGTGACTGCATCATCCGCAAGATCTGATTTGTTGAGGAGTATGAGTCTGTATTTGTTCTTTGCAAGCTCGTCTATATCAGGATTCTTACTACTGAATGGGATTCTTGAATCCACCAGCTCTATGACGATATCTATAAGTTTTATATCCTCCTGCATCATTCGTCTTGCTTTTGTCATATGTCCGGGATACCACTGTATATTCATATCTCTACCTCTATTTTATCTTTACTCTGCCCAGCATCTCGCTCTTTTGCACATTGCCAGCCGCCTGAAATCTTGAATCCTGGCTGTTGTCCGGATTGTCTCCGAGCAGGAAATATTCATTCTCTCCAAGTGTGATCGCAGATTCCGCTATTCCGGCTGTTTTTATCTCACAGTCGACGGGATAATCTGCAAGCGGATTGCCATTTATATATACCTGACCATTCTGGATAAGCACAGTCTCACCCGGCAGGCCTACTACTCTCTTGATGGAATAGTATTTGTCCTGATTCTCAACTATACGATACGCTACCACATCGTATCTTTCCGGGGATGTCACCAGATAAACAGCCTTATTGACCAGATACGATTCTCCATCCGTCAGTGTCGGCTCCATGGATGGTCCTACCATATATACCGTCTGGAATCCAAATGCAACAAAACCATAACCAAGTATAGCCGCTGTCAGTATCGATATGAACCAGCCAAGTGCGCTCTTCATAGTCTTTTTCAATGATCTCTGTTGTCTTCTCTGACGCCTTTTTTCTCTCCTTATCCTTCGGAGTCTGTCATATCTCTCACTCATGAATTCTATCCTTCAATCATCAATATATTTGTTCCGTTCATTTCATCCATTCTAAAAATGGCTGGAGTAGAAATACTCCAGCCACTTTTACTTTCATGTTACAAGCTTTATTATTTAACAAGCTCCTTAACCTTTGCTGCCTTACCAATTCTTGAACGTAAGTAGTAAATCTTAGCTCTTCTAACTTTACCTTTTCTTACAACTTCAATCTTCTCAACGAAAGGTGAGTGTACAGGCCATGTCTTCTCAACACCGCATCCGCTAGAGATCTTTCTAACTGTGAATGTCTCTCTGTTGCTTCCGCCCTGTCTCTTTACTACAGTACCCTCGAAGATCTGGATTCTCTCCTTGTTACCCTCTTTGATTCTGTTGTGTACCTTAACAGTGTCTCCTACGTTGAACTCATCAACGCTCTCCTTCATCTGTGAAGCTTCAAGATTCTTAATGTAATCGTTCATTGTGTTCCTCCTTAATATTCTGATGTTCTTACTACCATATCCACCGGATATATGGGCACAGAGGACCATCACTCTTTTCACAACTCATTTAATATAACATACTGAAATTGTAGATGCAAGAAGAATTTTCGGATTTTATCCGTTTTTTAGCAAACAGGGCATATAGATTGATTTCTATATGCCCTGTTGCATTAAATATCTTGTTCGACTTAATTCAGTCTGCCTGCTTCACAAGGATTCCTCCCACCTACGGCGGGCCCCTCCTTATGAAAAATAGTGGAGCTGGCGGGAGTCGAACCCGCGTCCAAAAGCTCATTCACTACAGTTTCTTCCATCACAGTCAGTGCTTTAACATTTCCTCAGCCTATCGCCCACTAACATGCTATAGACCTTAGTAGCTTCATGGATTTTCCTACATCGCAAAGCTTAGATGCAGGAGTTTGCCGAAAATCGACGCCATTCCTAAAGGCTCGGCGTTCCTAAAGGATGACGACTGCCCTTAGGCAGCGTATGCTAAATTATCGTTAGCGTTTATTTTTTTTCCAGCTTTTAGCGTGGCTCTGGTCCACGGATGGCTTCCATAGCTTCAAAACCCCTGTCGAAACCAGTCAACCCCTGATCATAGATCAGTGATAACCGATCATATATAATATATGCAGCAAATATCACAATGATACCTGCGCCTATATATCTTAATTTATCAGATGCTGTTACTCAGCGTCAGCAGTTGTATCTTCCGCTGCATCTGTCGCCTCTGCTGTATCTTCTGCAGCTTCAGTTGTATCTGCTGTGTCCTCAGCATCTGAGGCTGTGGCAGAAAACAGAGTGTCATAACCGCTGTCCTTCCAAGTCTTATCAACATATTCTGATAAGCTTGAAGCATCAACGTACTTAGGTATCGCCTTATATATCTTCACACCCGCAACACTTCCAACTATAGCAGCGATAACAACAATCGTAACTGTTATAGCTGTTATCTTCTTGATCTTCTGCTTCCTGAGAATCTCCTTGCGGTGCTTTTTCTCATATTTCTTCTTATCTACTTTACTCTGACTCATAACGCCCTTCTCCAGACTATCGTTTATTTGATTCCGATACACACATTATATCTGAACCAGCTTATCTTCTTCAACACCTTGCTAGTATAACACATGCTGTATCATATTTCCAATAATAAGTTTGATTTCACAGAAATTCCACAAACGCTCACGATCAGAAGTCCTTGCTCCTACTCTTGAGATCTCTCTCCATCTCGCGCTTCATATCCTTCTTGGCGATATCCTCACGTTTGTCGTAGAGCTTCTTACCTCTTGCCAGACCTATCTCCATCTTGACAAGTCCATCTCTGATATATACCTTGAGCGGCATAATGGTATAACCCTTCACCTTCTGCTGTCCGATGAGCTTGTTGATCTCGTACCTGTGGAGCAGCAACTTTCTCGTCCTGAGCGGATCTTTATTGAATATATTCCCCCTCTCATATGGGTTGATATTCATTCTGTACACATACACCTCGCCGTGGTCTATTCCGACAAATGCTTCCTTGATACTGCAGTGTCCCTGTCTTATGGACTTTACCTCGGTTCCCACAAGCTCTATTCCGGCCTCAAACTTCTCTTCTATAAAATACTCGTGATATGCCTTTTTGTTATTTGCGATGAGAGTGTTTCCTCTTTCCTTTGACAAATGTATCCTCTCCTTTATATACAATACTGAAATCTATCGACTTCGTCATCTTGTCTGTATTCTTCACCTTTATCTGTATAGGATCACCGATGGCATATTGTTTGCCCGTATCCTCACCTATCATAGCATAATCTTCCTGAGAAAAATAGTAATAATCGTCGCGCATATCTGCCACATTCACAAAGCCTTCCACCGTATTCGGCAGTTCCACAAACATTCCCCTGTTTGTAACACCGGAGACAAAACCGTCGTAGACCTCGCCAATGTGAGCCGACATATATTCTACCTTCTTGAGCTTCTCCACATCACGCTCAGCTTCCTCAGCTCTTCTCTCCTTGCGCGAATTGTCATCAGCCACCCTGTCAAGTATCATGCTGTAATGTTCTATTCTCCTCGAGTCAAGTCTTCCATGTATGTTCTCCTTTATTATACGATGGATCTGCAGATCCGGGTATCTCCTTATAGGAGAAGTAAAGTGGCAGTAATATTTGCATGAAAGGCCGAAATGTCCTGTGCACTCAGTTGAATACTTTGCCTGCTTCATGGTTCTAAGTGCCATTCTGCTGACAAGGTTCTCATATGGCTCGCCCTTTATCCTGTCGAGAAGCTTCTGGAACTCCTTTGGATGAATATTCTCCTTTGATGCCTTGAAGTACATTCCAAAATTGCTTATGAGAAGCGCAAGCTGCTCAACCCTGTCTGCATCCGGAGTCTCATGTACTCTGTACTCAAATGGTATGTCCTGCCAGAAATAGTCCTCTGCTATGGTCTCATTTGCCGCTAACATGAAGTCCTCGATTATCTCGTTGGATCTGCGCCTCTCATATACTCCTATAGATACGACCTTGCCATCCGAGTCTATCTTGATCTTGGACTCGTCAAAGTCAAAATCTATGGAGCCACGCTTTCTTCTGTTTGCCCTGAGAAGATCTGACACCTTGAGCATCAGCTCAAACATAGGAACAAGCTCCTCATATTTTCTGGTCTCCCCTGGATCGTGATCCTCGACAATTGCAGACACACTTGTATATGACATTCTACGGTCCACATTGATCACAGTCTCACATATCTTATGTCCTACTATGTGGCCCTTCTGATCTATGTCCATAAGGCAGCTAAGTGCAAGTCTGTCCTGTCCTTCATTCAGCGAGCAGATACCATTTGACAGCTTGTGTGGAAGCATAGGTATTACCCTGTCCACGAGATAACAGCTTGTACCTCTGTTAAGTGCCTCTTTATCCAGAGGGGAATTCTCCTTTACATAGTGGGTCACGTCAGCTATGTGCACACCAAGCTTGTACATTCCGTCCGCCTCATAGAGTGTTATGGCATCGTCCAGGTCTTTTGCATCCTCGCCATCTATCGTCACTGTCTGAAGATGTCGGAGATCCGTTCTGCCTGCCATCTCCGATGCGCTGACAAAATCAGGGATCTGTGAGAGGCTGTCCATGACCTCGTCAGGAAAATCGACAGGAATGTCCAGAGCTCTGACCACAGACAGCACGTCACTCTCCGGATCATTTATATGTCCAAGTATCTCTATAATCTTTCCCTCCGGAGACTTCACTTTGTCTCCATAACTGATGATCTCCGCCACAACCTTATGTCCAGCCATGGCGCCCATGGAATTTGCCTTGGATATAAATATGTCTCCATCTATTTTCAGATTGTCAGGTATGACAAATCCAAAGTTCTTATTCTTCTGATAGACTCCGACAACCTTCTTTAGTCCACGCTCAAGTACCTTTATAACCGATGCTTCCTGCTTCATTCCCTTCGGTCTGTCCTCCGCACGTATGAGGACTGTATCACCGTGGAACGCTCCCATGGTATTCTTCTCAGGGACAAAGAAATCCTCCTTCATGCCCTCAACGCGGACAAATCCAAAACCTCTCTGATTGCCGATAAATGTTCCCTTGTATGTCCCTTCTCCGACCTTCTGATATCGTCCTTTTGCCGATCTGATGATCAGTCCCTCCTCTGTGAGGTCATTCAGTATATCGAGAAATGTCTGTCTCTCATCTCCCGGGACCTGAAGGAATGTACACATCTCCTTGAACTTCATAGGCGGATAATCATCATCGCATATAAATTCATATACCGTCTGTTTTCTTCTGTTGTATAACTCCAAATCCTTATTATCCATAACAAACCCTTTCTATATACATTATGCCCGCATCCCTACCGCACAAATACATTGCATAATGAGCAAAAAAATGCTTACATATATCAGTTAATATATGTAAGCATCAGAAATCATTATTAGTTGAAAAGCTTTGAGTCAAGCAGTAATGCAAGTACAAAGAAGAGAACTGTGAGAACTGCTGTTATCTTCTTAAGTATCTCCTGCTTTGAGCTTCCCTTATTCTTGCTCCAGTAGGAATTGTCAAATCCGCCGCCTGCTCCTGATATGGAACTTGTAAGGCTCGCATCCTTTCCTTCCTGTGAAAGAACCACTATTGCTAATACTATACATACTATAACATAAATTACCATTAATATTGTCTTCAGCATCTTAACACCTCCGTTTCCGAAAAAATGGTGTGTGTATAATTTTAACACCAACTTGAAACATAATAACACAACAAAATAATATATTCAATAACTATTTTCTTCGTTTTCTGTAAAACTCCGCAAATACCAGCATTGCGATACCTATTATTGAACAGGCAATACCTGCGCCTGCATATTTCACATGGAATTTCATCTCAACAACATTCTCACCCTCAACAAGACTTATAGAATACAGGCTGTCTACCACCTTATCCGGCTGTACCTTCTGGCCGTTAACTTTGACTGTCCAACCATCACAGTAAGGAATAGATGTGAATAAACTCTGTCCTTCCTTGGCATTTACAACAAATTCTGCGCTGCCATTTTCTATATCCATCACATCAGGGGTATATTTCTCAAGCTCCTCTGCTATGCTTTTCAGCAAATCCAGATCAAGAACATAAAACTGCTCTGCTCCATCATCCAGATCTAGCTTCATCTTTGAGTGAAGCACAACCTTGTAGTAATCACGATCCTCATTTACAGGAATATTGAACACTGACGGCGAAAGCCATCTGGCATATCTGGTCCTGTATATTCCATTGACATTCAGCTTTGCGTTAAACAGACTGTTCCATGGGATATTGCCATAAGCGATGTAATTGCCTTCCGGGATCTCCATCTTGTATACACGCTTCTTCGCTTTACTTACAACCGTCTCGTACTTTAAAGGCTTATAGATCTCAACCTTTCTGCCGAGCAGCTCGCTGTAGAGCTCATTTTGATATTCAAACGGATTGCCGTTATATTTTGCCGCTGTATATTTGCCTGAATCATATACAAATGCCATAGGCAGGCTGTATGGGTTCTCGTATACACCGGCTCCATTTGCATTGTCTGCAATATCCTCTACTTTATTCATGCCCTCCAGAGCATAATCAGATACGATGTATCTGACTCCCAGCAGTGAATCAGTTCCAAGCACCGGCATGTTGACAACACTTAGGTTATCGCCTTCGCTCCTGTATCCCGTGTCCACAAGGAAGTTCAGCACTGTGCTGTCAGCGGTTGACACATACGATCCTATCGCCCAATACCCATAACCAAACGACTCGTCATAATTTGCTCTGACATTGTTCTTATATTTAAAATTATCATCCGTATCTTTGCCATTATTGTTTTTCTTTTTTTCGAGTGATCTTGTCGCCCTTGATCTGGTCTGGCTGATCCTGTATGTATCGGAATCATATTCTTTCAGATCATTTATAAGGCCTTCCATAGCCGTCTCATACTCAACAAAACTCTCACCGTTGTCGATATGGATATTGTCCATTTGCAACATCACGCTGTATCCTGTCTCAACAGTCAGCACTGCACACAGAATGACCGTAAATATAATTCCGAACACTCTTCCGGCTCCTACGTTTTTCGAAAGCCTGCTTATGAGTGCTATCAAAACGGCTACCCCTACAATAAGCGCATCGGTCAGCCATACAAGTTTATTATCCTGGACTCCATGCAGATAGTTTACACCAAGCATAGACGCACTGAATATCGCACTTGCAATGATAACCCGCCATTTCACAGCATTCAGATCCTCCGAGAGGAAAAATTCAGCGGCAAAGAATAATATGCAGAATATTCCAACATGTGAATATCTGTACCAATATGATCCAACCTCTTTGAACAGAGAAAATGCCATGCACAATGGATTCCAGTAAAACATGAGCAGCATTACCACAAGCGTGACAAATGCTAATATCTTCTGCTTTACATTGTGTTTCTTACCGATGAAGATTCCAATAAATCCTATCAGCGCCAGACATCCGCAGTACAGAGACACGCTTCCCTTCTGACTCTGTGCGCCAAGCGAATATCCGTCTATCACAGATGAAACATCACCGATAAATGACATGTCGAGCAGAGAGCCGAAATCAAGACTTCCTCTTACACTGTAACGCATCGCACCTATCGTCGGAAGGAACAACACCCCACTGATCAGAACTCCCGCCAGCATTGAATATATAAACCGTCCAAGTTTTCCGGCAAAATCCTTTATGACAGTCTTCTCAGCCTTAGTATCCCCACTGTACAATCTTGAATATGCAAATTCAAACAAAAACCAGAAACAGGCAAATACACAGTTGATTCCGCCCATATACCAGTTGAACAGAACTGCCAATGCAACTGATACGGAAAGCATAACAGGCCTGCCACCATTAACCACTCTGTACACGCCCAGCATTATGAGCGGTAACATATAGAAGCCGTCAAGCCACATTATATTACATGCCTGGGCGATTCCATACTGACTCACTGCATAGCTCACCGCCAGAAAAATGATAAGTGCCTGCTTTTTCACAGAACCATCATTCCACTCTTCAAATCTCCTGTTGAGATAAAATGCAAATGTCGCCGCCGCACAGGCAAGCTTTAACGTTATGATCACATGTACGAACAATACAAGCTGGGATTTGTCGAATAACAACAGCAATAAATTGAACGGGCTGGAAAGATAGTAACTGAATACTCCTATGCAGGCCCCTCCTATAGATTTGCTGAAAGAATAATCTATATTATTTTTGCCGTCAAATACATCCTTCAGATATGCCAGAAAATCAAGATACTGAAAATCAGCATCCTTGGATGCGAGTGAATGTACTCCGAACGGCACATACTTTTTTATATAAAACAGAAGCCACAGCAGGCAGAATGTGATAATGCCCGCTGTAAGCATCTGAATAACGAGCTGTTTTCTCTGTTCTTTCTCCATCATATTCTTCTCCAGATTATTTAGTTTTAATATAATACTACACAATCTGTGAAAATACTATATAGATTAAAAATTTTTAATGAAAGAATTTCTAACTTTTACATACTGATTTATAACATATACCTACTTCGTATATCGAAACCATGATTCAGCGGTCCACTGCCCGATCCCAGATCCAGCATGGCCGCCAGGGCACCGGATATATATTGTTTGGCCATTCTAACTGAATCACTTACATCATATTCCTTTGCGAGATTTGAAGCGATCGCACTTGAAAGCGTACATCCTGTGCCATGTGTATTCGGATTATCAATACGCTTACCCGAAAACCAGGTGATATTCTCCCCGTCAAAAAGCATATCATTTGCATCATTTATGCTGTGTCCACCCTTTACAAGGACAGCGCAGCCATACTTTCCGTATATACATCTGGCAGCATTCTCCATATCAGCTACGCTCTTCACCGATATACCAGTGAGCGCCTCAGTCTCAGGTATGTTTGGCGTTATGAGCTTTGCAAGTGGGAACAGTTTACCGGTCATGACCTCCACCGCATCATCGCTTATAAGCTTAGCACCACTGGTCGCCACCATCACAGGGTCAAGCACGACATTCTCCGCATTGTATCTGGCAAGTCTGTCAGCTATCACATCAATAAGTTCAGGAACAGATACCATTCCTATCTTGACCGCTTTCGGCCGTATATCGGTAAACACCGCATCTATCTGGGCGCCAAGTACATCAGGGATAACGTTCATGATAGCAGTCACTCCTGTGGTATTCTGAGCCGTGAGGGCTGTGATCGCACTCATACCAAATACGCCATTTGCCTGCATGGTCTTGAGATCCGCCTGCACACCTGCGCCACCTGAGGAATCGCTTCCGGCTATGGTGAGGACAGGCACAAGACGGCTTCTGTCAGAATTTATACTGCACAGCATGTCATCCATACTCTTAAAATAATGATCACAATGTGCTATAAGATCTCCCTGTCTGTCCCTGCTGGATTCGTCAAAGAGACCGACCACAACAAATCCTCCGTTCTGTGCTGTCTCCGCCGCATGATATGCGTCCTCGAATACAAATGTATCCGAAGCCGGAGTTCCCATAAACTCAGCCGCCATCTCATATATCTTAGGTGAGGCTGCCTTGCCCACGCCCACCTCAGAACATGTAAATATCCTGTCAACATACTTCATAAGTCCTGTCCGCACAAGTGCTGCCTCAACATGGCATCTGTCTGTGGATGTTGCAACAGTGACCGGGATATCATATCTCTTTAAGAACCTCAGCAGTTCAGGCACACCTGACTTCGGCTCAACTTTATTTGCATAGAAATCGCGCACAGTCTCATTGATACCGTCTATAATCTCCTTCGCGCTGAGTTCAAGTCCATAGTGTTCCTGCATATATTCTGCGCCCTTCATCATGGTCATGGTGAAAAGCACCTTCTCAAGATCAGGTTCTGCCTGTATCCCCTGCCCCGCCAGATACATCTCTCCGGCATGATCCCACATAGGCATAGAGTCAAGCAGAACCCCATCCATATCAAATATCGCACCTTTTATATCACTGATAACTATTTTTTTCATGTACACCTCTATATCATATATTTAGTCAGGCATCAAGCATATTCTCTACAGAAAACTTGAGCTCCTCTGTGGCCTTCTGTATGTCCTTCTGTCCGAATATGGCACTTATAACTGCCACACCGCATATTCCAGAGCCCGCAAGCTCGGCCACATTATCCTTTGTTATGCCGCCTATGGCAATGACCGGTATGGACACCGCCTCACAAATGGCCTTGAGAGTTTCATGGCTCACATCGTCCGCGTCATCCTTTGAACCTGTTGTAAACACTGCTCCTACACCAAGATAATCTGCGCCGTGCTTTTCCGCTATAATCGCCTGCTCGACAGTCTGTGCAGACACTCCAAGTATCTTGTCAGGGCCGAGTATCTTTCTGACGTCCATGGCCTCCATATCACTCTGTCCCACGTGTACACCGTCAGCATCTATATCTTTTGCTATGCTGACCTCGTCATTGATGACAAATGGAACCCCATATTCCTTACAAAGCTTCTGTATCTCCTTCGCCTCAGCGAGGAAGTCTTCTCTGTCGAGCTTCTTCTCCCTGAGCTGTACAAATGTTGCACCGCCGTCAAGTGCCTTCTTTACCTGATCATACAGAGTCTCTTCACCAAGCCAGTGTCTGTCAGTTACTGCGTAGAGCAAGAGCTCTTTCTCACTGCAATTTATCATACTATCCGTCCTTCCTATATGTTTCGATCCCGATCTGATGCAGATCCAGGCAATTATTAGACTTCCGTCAATTATCTGATTTCAAACTTTGCGCCCTGTTCAAGTGTATCCCCGTCCATATTGTATATGGCGTCGATTATCCTGTTCCTGTATGTTGAATTACCCTCAAATGCCTGCAGATGGGAATAACCGATCTCCCCAGCAAGTCCCATGACCATGACAGCCACTGCAGCAGCCTCAAGCTTGTTGTCCTGATTTGCCACAACATATGCTGTCATCATTCCTGAGAGCTGGCAGCCTGTTCCAGTGATCTTACCCATCTCAGGACGGCCGTTTCTGATTACATAACATTTCTCGCTGTCCGCAACAAGGTCTATTGCGCCTGTTACAGCTATGATAGATCCCGTTTCAGCAGATAGCTTCTTGACAAATGCCACTGCATTATCAAGCGTATCCTCCGTAACCGCATCTGCCACATCGGCATCAACACCCTTTGTGCTGCCGGAACCATATGCCAGAGTTTTGATCTCAGAGATATTTCCCCTTATAACATCAAATCTAATCTCCTTCATAAGTCCAACAGCCGTATCAGTTCTGAGCTTACTTGCTCCTGCTCCAACAGGATCGAGAAGTACAACATGTCCAAGTTCATTTGCCTTCTTCCCTGCCAGGTACATTGATGGAATAGTGTTCTTGTTAAGTGTTCCTATGTTGATATTCAGACCACCACATATACTTGTGATATCCTCCACGTCACCCTCATCATCCGACATGATAGGACTTCCACCGCACGCCAGAATGACATTTGCCACATCATTTACAGTTACATAGTTTGTTATATTGTGTACCAGAGGTACATTCTTTCTCACATTTTCAAGGCACTCTTTTATCATGTTTTTCTATCTCCTTTATATATACTCTGTTGTTTATCTGCTAATCTTTTTTGACGAAAAGCGGCCATACCATAAGGCACAGCCGCTTTTCTTATGCTGTATGTATCCCTACGCCGGCGCTGATCCAGGTCAGACCTGATCTACTCCTGGGCAGGAGGTACATCAGATGTACAATGCATACACTTTGTTGCTTTGATATCTATCTCACCCATACAGTATGGGCACTTTCTTGTGAGAGGAGCTGCCTCCTCTTTCTTCTTACCAAGATCCATGATCGCATTGATCCCCTTCATGATGACAAATATAACAAATGCCATGATTATGAAGTTGATAACTGCTGAAATAAACGCTCCATACTCGATATACTGTCCTGTATGGAATATCTGAAAATGTCCACCAATCTCTGCTCCACCGATACTGTTGATTATTGGTGTGATGAAACAGTCTGTAAAAGATGTAACCAATGACTGGAACGCTCCACCAATGATAACACCGATTGCAAGACTCATCACATTTCCCTTAAGGGCAAACTCCTTAAACTCTTCCAAAAACTTCTTCATATGTATCCTTCCAACTGAATACAGCACCAATCATAACAAACTTATATTATAATTCGGTGCCGTATCTTTTATTTATTGTTTCTCGCGCAATTGATATGACATATATCTACATTTGCTGTCATCGCTAATCGCACATCATCTTTTTTTACTTTCTTACAATAAGTGACTTGCCTGTCATCTCCTTAGGCTGAGGAAGTCCCATAACCTCAAGAAGTGTAGGTGCGATATCTGCAAGACATCCGCCCTCACGAAGCTCTACATCTTCACCATAGTTGTAAAGGATAAATGGTACAGGGTTAGTTGTATGAGCTGTATGTGGAGCACCGGTCTCATAGTTGATCATCTGCTCTGCGTTACCATGATCAGCACAGATAAAGAGAACACCATCAACCTTATCAATTGCCTCTACAGCAGCGCCAACGCACTTGTCAACTGTCTCTACAGCCTGGATAGCTGCTGGGATAATACCTGTATGACCAACCATATCAGGGTTTGCAAAGTTGATGATGATCACATCATACTCGCCACCAAGGATAGCTGCATTGAGCTTCTCGCTTACCTCTGGAGCACTCATCTCTGGCTGGAGGTCATATGTTGCTACAGCAGGTGACTTTACAAGGATTCTGTCCTCGTTCTTGTTAGGCTCCTCAACACCGCCGTTGAAGAAGAACGTTACATGAGCATACTTCTCTGTCTCAGCAAGTCTGAGCTGCTTGAGGCCCTTAGCTGCAAGGTACTCACCGAATGTGTTGTCAATCTCTTCCTTCTTGAATGCTACAAGCTTGTTAGGTATTGACTCGTCGTAGTCCTTGAAACATACATATGTGAGTGGCATGCGGCCATTTGCTCTCTCAAATCCATCAAAATCATCACAGCAGAATGCTCTGGTGATCTCGCGGGCTCTGTCTGGTCTGAAGTTAAAGAATATAACTGAATCATTTGGCTTAACAAGTGATACAGGCTTACCATTCTCTGTGATTACTGTAGGAAGAACGAACTCATCATATACTTCCTTGTCATATGACTCCTGCATAGCTGCAACCGGGTCCTCAGCCTGAACGCCCTCACCTGTTACAAGTGACTTGTATGCAAGCTCTACTCTGTCCCATCTGTTATCTCTGTCCATTGCGTAGTAACGGCCTGACATAGATGCAACCTTACCTACACCAATCTCCTTCATCTTTGCGATAAGCTCCTCAAGGTATCCCTTACCTGATGCAGGCGGTGTATCTCTTCCATCGAAGAATGGATGAACGTATACATTCTCAAAGTTCTGCTTCTTGCAGAGCTCAAGGATCGCATAAAGGTGTGTATTGTGGCTGTGAACACCACCATCTGAGAGAAGTCCCCAGAGATGAAGATCTGAATTGTTCTTCTTGCAGTTTTCTATTGCAGCAAGCATCTCCTCGTTCTCAAAAAAATCTCCATCAGCGATTGCCTTTGTGATTCTTGTAAGCTCCTGATATATGATACGGCCTGCGCCGATATTCATATGTCCTACCTCAGAGTTTC
>ERZ772879.879-NODE-879-length-22499-cov-9.079487_pt1 | contig 22499 bp, 25 predicted proteins | sample MGYA00580582_ERZ772879 | MGnify/ENA primary metagenome ERZ772879 (study PRJEB29015, sample SAMEA2737682) | human gut metagenome | biome: human gut; feature: human-associated habitat; material: faeces | place: China | collected 2012 ... | reverse complement strand
TCCATGTCACTTTGAGTGCCCACACAGATTGTCTGATAAATTGTTAAAGAGCAGTTGCGACGCGCTTTAGCGCTCTGTCGCGAGGTCCCGTATAATACGTTTTCCTCATTCAGAGTCAAGCGCTTATTTTGCTTTTCTCTGTCGGCTTTCAACGTCGATTTCCGTCGTTGAATCCTCCTGGCCCGGCGGCTTGTTTGCCGTTGTTCCGTGTCAGTGGAGGCGCATTATAGGGGGTAATTCTGAAGTGACAAGGATAAATTCAAAAAAAGAATTCAACCGCTCACTTTTCAACCAAATCAGGTATTGAGCTTTAATTCTTGCCTGGTTTTTAAACAAAAACGAGCCCGCTGGGCCCGTTTTTGTCGTTTTGTGATTTACTGCACTGCCACAATGCGGTCGTCTTTTACTACCAGCTCGATGGTTTTACCCGGAACCAGCTCACCGGAAAGGATCTGCTGGGCTAACGGGTTCTCAATCTGCTGCTGAATAGCACGTTTCAATGGCCGCGCGCCGTATACCGGATCGTAACCATTGGCGCTCAGCAGCTTCAGCGCCTCATCGGACATCTGCACTTCATATCCGCGCTCTTCCAGACGTTTATACAGACGCTGCAGCTGGATCTGGGCAATAGAGGCAATATGTTTCTCGCCCAGCGGATGGAAGACCACCACTTCGTCGATACGGTTGATGAACTCCGGACGGAAGTTCTGGCTGACTACCCCCAGCACCAGGTCCTTCATATGTCCGTAGTCCAGCTCGCCGAACCGTTCCTGAATCAGATCGGAACCGAGGTTCGAGGTCATGATGACTACCGTATTACGGAAGTCGACCGTTCTCCCCTGCCCGTCGGTGAGACGCCCGTCGTCGAGTACCTGCAGCAGAATGTTGAACACATCCGGGTGCGCTTTTTCCACTTCATCCAGCAGGATGACGGAATAAGGACGACGGCGCACCGCCTCGGTCAGGTAACCGCCCTCTTCATAGCCGACGTATCCCGGAGGCGCACCGACCAGACGCGAGACGGAGTGTTTCTCCATAAACTCGGACATATCGATACGCACCATTGCGTCGTCGCTGTCGAACATAAAGTTAGCCAGCGTTTTACACAGCTCGGTTTTACCGACCCCGGTTGGACCGAGGAACAGGAACGAACCAATCGGCCGGTTCGGATCGGACAGCCCGGCGCGGCTGCGGCGAATGGCGTTGGATACCGCTTCAACCGCCTCATCCTGGCCAATCACCCGATGATGCAGCTCCTGCTCCATACGCAGCAGTTTGTCACGCTCGCTTTCCATCATGCGGGAGACCGGGATACCGGTCCAGCGAGCCAGCACTTCGGCGATTTCAGCATCCGTCACTTTATTACGCAGCAGACGCATGGTTTTCCCTTCGGACTGAGTGGCAGCCGCCAGCTGTTTCTCCAGTTCCGGAATTTTGCCGTACTGCAGCTCGGACATCCGCGCCAGATCGCCGACGCGGCGCGCCTGTTCGATGGCGATTTTCGCCTGCTCCAGCTCAGCTTTGATGGTCTGGGTGCCGGAGAGCGACGCTTTTTCCGCTTTCCACTCTTCTTCCAGCACCGAGTACTGCCGTTCTTTATCCGCCAGCTCCTCGTTGAGCATATCGAGACGCTTCAGGCTCGCCTCATCAGACTCTTTCTTCAGCGCCTGCTGTTCCAGTTTCAGCTGGATAATACGCCGATCGAGGCGGTCCAGCTCTTCCGGTTTGGAGTCAATCTGCATACGGATGCTGGATGCCGCCTCATCGATGAGGTCGATGGCTTTATCCGGCAGCTGACGGTCGGCAATATAGCGATGCGATAAGGTCGCCGCCGCCACGATAGCCGGGTCAGTGATCTGCACGTGGTGGTGCAGCTCATAACGTTCTTTCAGACCGCGCAGAATCGCGATGGTATCTTCTACCGAAGGCTCGGCAACGAACACTTTCTGGAAGCGACGTTCCAGCGCGGCGTCTTTTTCGATGTACTGACGGTATTCATCAAGCGTCGTCGCCCCGACGCAGTGCAGTTCACCACGCGCCAGCGCCGGCTTCAGCATGTTACCCGCATCCATCGCGCCGTCGGCTTTACCAGCGCCCACCATGGTATGCAGTTCGTCGATAAACAGAATGACGTTGCCTTCCTGTTTTGACAGGTCGGTCAGCACGCCTTTCAGACGCTCTTCAAACTCACCGCGGTATTTCGCCCCGGCCACCAGCGCCCCCATATCCAGCGCCAATACCCGACGGCCTTTCAGCCCTTCTGGTACTTCGCCGTTGACGATACGCTGCGCCAGGCCTTCGACGATTGCCGTTTTACCCACCCCGGGTTCACCGATCAGCACCGGGTTGTTTTTGGTACGACGCTGCAGTACCTGAATGGTACGGCGAATCTCTTCATCACGGCCGATCACCGGATCCAGCTTGCCCTGCTCGGCACGCTCGGTGAGATCGACGGTAAATTTCTTCAATGCCTGACGTTGGTCTTCGGCACCCTGATCGTTCACGCTTTCCCCTCCGCGCATTTGTTCAATCGCCTGAGTCACGTTGGCGGTTGTTGCTCCGGCGGATTTTAAAAGGTCGGTCAGCGTACCGCGTGATTCAAGCGCCGCCAGAACGAACAGTTCCGACGAAATAAAGTTGTCCTTTTTCTTTTGCGCCAGCTTGTCGCAAAGGTTGAGGATCCGCACTAAATCCTGAGAAGGTTGCACATCGCCGCCGGTGCCTTCCACCTGCGGTAAACGGCTCAAGGCCTGTTCGATGTCAGTGCGCAGTTTCCCGGCATTCACGCCCGCCGAGGTTAATAAAGGACGTACCGATCCCCCTTCCTGATTCAGCAAGGCGCTCATTAAATGAAGAGGTTCGATGAATTGGTTGTCGTGCCCGAGTGCGAGCGACTGGGCATCGGCAAGAGCAAGCTGGAATTTATTGGTAAGACGATCCAGACGCATAACTCCTCCCATAAACAGGTCAAATTTGCTACTGGAGATTAAATGAGGTCATCCCTCAATTATTCAAGGTTAAAGACCCGAACTATGTGAAAAATAAGTTTGCCTTCTGGATCGTCTTGATTCTCTAGGTTATATCAGCCAAATGAAACTTGCCATACGACCGGTGGTCTTGTCGCGCCGGTAAGAGAAAAAATCATCCTTTTCGCTTAGCGTGCAGCGATCGCCGCCGAAAATCTGCTCAACGCCGACGTTTGCCAGACGCTGCCGCGCCAGTTGGTAGATATCAGCAAAATATTTTTCGCCTGCCGGACGAAAAGCCCGGTGCGCATTCTCGTCCTTCGCCATAAAGGCATCCCGGACTTCCGGTCCCACCTCAAACGCCTGCGGACCGATGGCGGGCCCCAGCCACGCCATAATATTTTCGGCTTTATCGGCGAAACGAGCAACCGTCGCTTCCAGAACCCCTTCGCATAAGCCGCGCCATCCCGCGTGCGCCGCGGCGACTTCGGTGCCGTCGCGGTTACAGAACAGCACCGGCAGGCAGTCAGCGGTCATCACCGCGCAGACGGTCCCTGGCGTACGACTATAAGAGGCATCCGCGCGTTTCGACGGATAGGGTCCGCCGTCCAGCGTCAGAACCTCGGTGCCATGGACTTGCTCTAGCCAAACCGGGTAAGACGGCAAGCCGCCGGCGGCAAACATCCGCCGCCGGTTTTCTTCGACATCCTGCAGATTGTCGCCGCAATGGGCGCCCAGGTTGAGCGAGTCATAGGGCGGCAGACTCACGCCGCCGATGCGGGTAGAACTACAGGCCGCCACGCTGCCGGGCATTGGCCACTGCGGTACAATCAGTTTCGTCATAACCAGTCAATATCGTCCTTATGGGCTTCAAAATCGGCGCGCATCGCCTCGATGAGCTCGACCATATCCTGTGGGATGGGCGCGTGCCACTCCATTTCAATGCCGGAGATCGGGTGATACAGGCGCAGCATGGTGGCATGCAGCGCCTGGCGGTCGAATTTACGCAGCGCGGTGATGAACTCCTCCGACGCGCCCTTCGGCGGACGCGGCCGGCCGCCATAGACCTGGTCGCCTACCAGCGGATGGGTGATATGCGACATATGCACGCGGATCTGATGTGTACGACCGGTTTCCAGACGCAGACGCAGGCGGGTATGGATGCGGAAATGTTCCATAATGCGGTAGTGGGTCACCGCCGGTTTGCCCATCGGATGCACCGCCATATGGGTACGCTTGGTCGGGTGACGGCTGATCGGCTCTTCCACTGTGCCACCGGCGGTCATATGACCGATCGCCACCGCTTCGTATTCACGGGTGATCTCGCGCAGCTGCAGCGACTCCACCAGCCGGGTTTGCGCCGGAATGGTTTTCGCCACCACCATCAGACCGGTGGTGTCTTTATCCAGACGATGAACAATACCCGCGCGCGGCACATCGGCAATAGGCGGATAGTAGTGCAGCAGCGCATTCAGCACAGTACCGTCAGGGTTGCCCGCGCCAGGATGTACAACCAGATCGCGCGGTTTATTGATCACGATGATGTCATCATCTTCGTAAACGATATTGAGCGGAATATCCTGCGGCTGGAAGCGCGCCTCTTCTTCGATTTCCACATCGATAGCGATGCGTTCTCCCCCCAGCACTTTTTCTTTCGGTTTATCGCCAATGGTGCCATTGACTAATACGCGTTGGTCGAGGATCCATTCTTTTATCCGCGATCGCGAATAATCAGGGAACAATTCGGCCAAAGCCTGATCTAAGCGTTGACCGAGTTGATTTTCGGTCACCGTTGCGGTGAGTTGTACTCGTTGTGCCATATACAGCTTCTTCGTTTAACGTTGGGTTTTACGGCTTTGCCGTTTAATATAGTGTGCTATTGTAGCTGGTCTTAATCGGGAGCAGGAACAGAGATTCTCCCGCATAAACATTTTGAGGAAGTCAAAACGTCATGACGCGCATGAAATACCTGGTGGCAGCCGCCACACTGAGCCTGGCTTTGGTGGGTTGCTCCGGCTCTAAGGAAGAGGTGCCTGATAATCCGCCGAATGAAATCTACGCGACCGCCCAGCAAAAACTGCAGGACGGTAACTGGAAACAGGCGATAACGCAACTGGAAGCGTTGGATAATCGTTATCCATTCGGCCCTTATTCCCAACAGGTACAGCTGGATCTGATTTATGCGTATTATAAAAACGCCGATCTTCCTCTGGCTCAGGCGGCTATCGATCGCTTCATGCGTTTGAACCCCACCCATCCGAACATCGACTATGTCATCTATATGCGCGGCCTGACCAACATGGCCCTGGATGACAGCGCGCTGCAGGGCTTCTTCGGCGTTGATCGCTCCGACCGCGATCCGCAGCACGCGCGCGATGCCTTCAATGACTTCTCCAAACTGGTGCGTGGTTATCCGAACAGCCAGTACGCCACTGACGCCTATAAACGCATGGTGTTCCTGAAAGATCGTCTGGCCAAATATGAGCTGTCGGTCGTGGATTACTACACCGATCGTGGCGCATGGGTTGCCGTGGTTAACCGTGTGGAAGGGATGATGCGTAATTATCCGGATACCCAGGCCACCCGCGATGCCCTGCCGAAGATGGAAAACGCCTATCGTCAGATGCAAATGAACGCTCAGGCGGACAAAGTCGCGAAGATTATCGCCGCGAACAGCAAGAACACCTGAGCCTGACTCATCGATCGCAAACGGCAGCCACTGGCTGCCGTTTTTTTATACGTTTCCCGACGAGCTGAAGCGGTTTAGCGCCGGGTTAACTCATCAAATATGGCCTGCTTTATCGGGTTCGACAAGTAAAATCTCACTTCTTCCTGCCCTGTCTCACAAAATGAATTTGTTGACAAAAAGTGACAATAAAATGTGATTTAGATCACACATTTTGACATTGGGAAAGGTATGCTGGATTCACCAAGACGGGAAAGACAAGAGGTAAAATTTATGACAATGAACATTACCAGTAAACAAATGGAAATTACTCCGGCAATCCGCCAGCATGTCGCAGACCGTCTCGCCAAACTGGATAAGTGGCAAACTCATTTAATCAACCCGCACATCATTCTGTCTAAGGAGCCGCAGGGTTTTATCGCTGATGCAACCATCAACACGCCAAACGGCCATCTGGTTGCCAGTGCGCGTCATGAAGATATGTACGCCGCCATTAACGAATTGATCAACAAGCTGGAACGGCAGCTCAATAAAGTGCAACACAAAGGGGAAGCCCGCCGCGCCGCGACGTCGGTGAAAGAGGCAGGCTTTGTGGAAGAAGAAGAGTAATCCTTAACTTAAGTTGTGTCATGCCACGCGCCTTCGGGCGCGTTTTTTATTGACAGAGTGAAAACAGTACAGGTACTGTAATCCCCACTACCTAAAGGAATTTACCATGAAACTTGTCCCGTTCTTCTTCGCATTCTTTTTTACCTTCCCCTGACCGGGAGGCAATTCGTCGTATAAGAAAGAATGCGAAGACGAACAATAAGGCCTCCCACCCGGGAGGCCTTTTTTATTTGATAACAACAAAGGCAACATCTATGACCGAGGAAAACCCATTACTGGCGCTGCGCGATAAGATAAGCGCCCTGGACGAGAAGCTGCTTGCTCTGCTGGCGGAGCGCCGCGGACTGGCTGTTGAGGTTGGAAAAGCCAAACTGGCCTCCCATCGTCCGGTGCGTGATATTGACCGCGAACGCGATCTGCTGGAGCGCCTGATGACTATCGGCAAGCGCCATAATCTGGATGCGCACTATATCACCCGCCTGTTCCAGCTGATTATCGAAGACTCTGTTCTTACCCAGCAAACCCTGCTACAGCAGCATCTGAATAAAATTAACCCGCATTCGGCCCGCGTGGCGTTCCTCGGTCCCAAGGGCTCTTACTCGCATCTGGCGGCGCGTCAGTACGCCGCTCGCCACTTTGAGCAGTTTATTGAGAGCGGCTGCGCGAAGTTCGCCGATATTTTTAATCAGGTAGAAACCGGCCAGGCCGATTACGCGGTGGTGCCGATTGAAAACACCAGCTCCGGCGGGATCAACGACGTCTACGATCTGCTGCAGCACACCAGCCTGTCGATCGTTGGCGAGCTGACGATCCCTATCGATCATTGCGTACTGGTGAGCACCTCGACGGATGCCGATAAAATTCAGACCGTTTACAGCCATCCGCAGCCGTTCCAGCAGTGCAGCCAGTACCTGAGCCGCTACCCGCACTGGAAGATTGAGTATACCGAGAGCACCTCGGCGGCAATGGAAAAAGTGGCGCAGGCGAACTCCCCGGCCGTCGCGGCCCTGGGTAGCGAAGCGGGCGGCGCTCTGTATGGTCTGCAGGTGCTGGAGCACTGCCAGGCCAACCAGACGCAGAACATCACGCGCTTCCTCGTCCTGGCGCGCAAAGCGGTGAACGTCTCCGACCAGGTGCCGGCCAAGACCACGCTGTTAATGGCGACCGGTCAGCAGGCGGGCGCCCTGGTGGAAGCCCTGCTGGTGCTGCGCAACCACAATCTGATCATGACCAAACTGGAATCCCGCCCGATCCACGGCAATCCCTGGGAAGAGATGTTTTATCTCGATATTCAGGCCAACCTGGATTCGCTGCCCATGCGCAAGGCGCTGAAGGAGCTGGCGGATATCACCCGCTCCATGAAGGTCCTCGGCTGCTACCCTAGCGAAAACGTGGTCCCGGTGGATCCGGTTTAACATTCGCGGAACGGTAATTTCTTCATCCCTGCCACCGCTACCGGCAGGGTGAAGATGGCGCCTGACAGCGGATACTGCGCCAGCTCATCGTCCTCCATGTTTTCCCGGGTGGTGGTGATATAGAGCGTTTTCATATCCGCCCCGCCGAAGCAGACCATCGTCGGGCAACGAACCGGCATCGGGTAGGATTCCAGCTCCTCGCCCTGCGGCGAGAAACGGGCGATCCGCCAGCCGTCAAACATTGCGCTCCAGTAACATCCCTCCACGTCGATCGCCGCCCCGTCAGGGATCCCTTCGCCAGGCTGAAAACGGCGAAAGACTTCGCGTCGGCCAGGCTCACCCTGCTCATCCAGCGGCGTACGGTAGATCACGGCGTTCGGCGTATCAGAGGTATACATCCAGCGCCGGTCGGCGCTAAAGGCCAGGCCATTGGCGCCATGGATGTCACACTGGATCACTTTCGGCTGCAGGTCGTTATCCACTCGCATCAGCAGCGCGCCGTTGTAATCCCCAGGCCCCCAGAAGGTACCGGCATAAAAGCGCCCATCGCGATCGGTCCCGCCGTCGTTAAACCGCGCCAGCTCCGGGTTGCTCGGGTTATCGCAGACTTTCCGCCGCAGCAGGCCGTGGGCGTCGGTCAGCCAGATGCCGCTGCGCAATGCCACGATAAACCCGCCCTTCTCGCGCAGGGCAAAACAGCCGACCTCCTCTGGAAACTGCAGCACCTGGTGTTCTCCGCTGCGGATATCGTAGCGGTGAATTTCACATTCCATGATATCAGCCCAGTAGAGGGCCTGTTCTGCCTCGCTCCAGGTCGGGCATTCCGGCAGGTATCCGGTGTAGTCAAACAGCGGTTGTGGTTCAGCCATCGTTGTCATCCCTATAAAAAAAGCCAGCGGTCGCTGGCTTTATTGTATACATCTTTTTCGCTTTACTGCCGATTATCGTTCGCCTGACGCAGCAGCGTGCGGCTCTCGCTCTGGAAACGCTGAGCGTAATCGCCAAACCAGTGTTCGACTTTACGGAAGCTGTCGATAAACGCCTGCTTATCGCCCTGCTCCAGCAGGCCGATCGCTTCGCCGAAACGCTGGTAGTAGCGCTTAATCAGCGCCAGGTTGTTTTCCGATGACATAATAATATCGGCATACAGCTGCGGATCCTGGGCAAACAGACGGCCTACCATCGCCAGCTCCAGTCGGTAAATGGGTGACGAGAGCGCCAGCAGTTGCTCAAGACGTACATTCTCTTCCGCCAGGTGCAGGCCATAGGCGAAGGTGGCAAAGTGGCGCAGCGCCTGAATAAAGGCCATGTTCTGATCGTGCTCAACGGCGCTGATGCGGTGCAGCCGCGCGCCCCAGACCTGAATTTGTTCGAGGAACCACTGATAGGCCTCCAGCTGGCGGCCATCACAATAGACCACCACCTGCTTCGCCAGGCTGCCGCTGTCCGGACCGAACATCGGGTGCAGGCCAAGAACCGGGCCCTGATGCGCCGCCAGCATCGCCTGCAGCGGCTCCGCTTTCACCGAGGCAAGGTCAACCAGAATGCAATCCGCCGGAAGGGGCGGCAGCCTGGCGATCGTCTCCACGGTGGTGTGAATCGGTACGCTGACGATAACCATGCCGGCATCGGCGACGATATCCGCCGCCCGGGCCCAATCGTTTTTTTCCAGAATACGCACCTGGTAGCCGGACAACGTTAACATCTTCTCAAACAGACGGCCCATCTGCCCACCGCCGCCGACGATGACCACCGGCCGCAGATTCGGCTGTAGGGTTTTGAAGCCTTTGTCGTTTTCGCTGGAATAGGATTCCCGCATCACGCGACGCAGAACGTCCTCGATCAGATCCGGTGGTACGCCGAGCGCAGCCGCCTCTTCACGTCGGGAGGCGAGCATCGCCGACTCGCGCTCCGGGACGTAAATCGGCAGGCCATACTGGCTCTTCACCTCGCCGACTTCGGCCACCAGCTCCAGACGCTTAGCCAGCAGGCTAAGCAACGCTTTATCCACTTCATCAATTTGATCGCGTAACGCGGTCAGTTCAGCAACCATACTTTCCTCTTAAACCAAACGGGCCGCCAGGTGGCCGCGGAGATCCTTATCCAGTTCACGCAGCAGCGCCTCGGTAGTCTCCCAGCTGATGCAGGCATCCGTCACCGAGACGCCGTATTTCATCGCCTCACGCGGCTGTTCAGAGGACTGATTGCCTTCGTGGATATTACTTTCGATCATCAGGCCGATAATGGAGCGGTTGCCATCTTTGATCTGCGCGACCACGGATTCAGCCACGGCCGGCTGGCGGCGGAAATCTTTATTGGAGTTCCCATGACTGCAATCTACCATCAGCGACGGCTTCAGTCCCGCCTGCGCCATCTCTTTTTCGCATTTCGCCACATCTTCCGGACCGTAGTTCGGCGCCTTGCCGCCGCGGAGGATCACATGGCCGTTCGGATTACCCTGCGTTTGCAGCAGGCAGACCTGCCCGGCCTGATTGATGCCGACGAAACGGTGCGGCATCGCCGCGGCGCGCATGGCGTTGATGGCCGTGGCCAGGCTACCATCGGTACCGTTTTTAAAGCCGACCGGCATCGACAGGCCAGAGGCCATTTCGCGGTGCGTTTGTGATTCCGTGGTACGCGCGCCGATAGCGGACCAGCTGAACAGATCCCCAAGGTACTGCGGGCTGTTGGGATCCAGCGCTTCCGTCGCCAGCGGCAGTCCCATATTGACGAGCTCAACCAGCAGACGACGCGCAATCTTCAGGCCGCCTTCAACATCAAACGAACCATCCATGTGCGGATCGTTAATCAGCCCCTTCCAGCCGACGGTGGTACGGGGTTTTTCAAAATAGACGCGCATCACCAGGTAGAGGCTATCGCTGACCTCTGCGGCAAGGGCTTTAAACCGACGAGCATATTCAATCGCAGCTTCCGGATCGTGAATGGAGCAAGGACCACATACCACCAGCAGGCGCGGATCGCGACCGGCGATGATATCCGAAATGGTCTGACGGGCGTGCGCGATCTGCGCTTCCTGCTCGACGCTCAGCGGGAATTCCGCCTTCAGTTGCTCCGGGGTCATTAATACATGTTCGTCGGTAATATGTACGTTGTTCAGCGCGTCTTTTTGCATGATTGCGATCCTGTGTAGCTCGTTTGCGATAAGGGTTGCCTCAGAGGGCATGACGTAACGATACCACACAAAGTAAAGAATTCAATCCATATTTCGTAAATTTTAATTTACACCAACGAATTAATTGCCACTCACAATGGCGCGATGCGTATAACAATATTTACACATAGAAAAAACAAGCCAAACTTGCGCACCCACGGTATCGGTACTACGAAAAATCCTGGTGAGAATTGTCCCAAAGCAAAGGGCGCATCTAATGACGGGTTTTATTAACAGTGGTATTCTTCGCCGGGCATCGGCAGCGGCTTTTCCCGCGCTATGGCGACTTTGACGGAAGCGTTAATGACAGTATTACACCGTCTTTTATTGACTGTATTTTTTCTCATCGCGGTATCTCCTGTTTTTGCTGCCGGACCTTCAGAACATGTTCGCGCTATTGTTTCCGGGATCGTGACCTACACCCGTTGGCCGTCATTAACAGGAGCGCCAAAGCTGTGCATTTTTGCCTCATCACGCTTCACCCATAGCCTGGCTCATGAAGATCCGGATGCATTACCCTATCAACCGGTGATAGTACGTAATCGTGAAGAAGCGTTAAAAACGACCTGCGATGGTTTTTATTTTGGCAGCGAATCGCCGACTGAACAGTCAGAACTCACTCGCCGCTATGGCCCGAGGCCGCTGTTACTCATCGCAGAACAAAATACGGATTGTTCAATTGGTAGCGCGTTTTGCCTGATCATCAATGACGACCGGGTCCGCTTCTCCGTTAATCTGGACGTTCTGACGCACAGCGGGGTTCGGGTTAACCCGGACGTCCTGATGCTTGCCCGGAAGAAACCACATGAATAAGGACTTTTCACAGACTCCGCGCCCGACTTTCAAACGCGCGCTCCGTCGCATTAGCGTGATAAGCGTGGTGATCTCCATGACGCTGGTCTGGCTGCTGCTAAGTACAGCCTCAATCTTCACGCTCAAGCAGTACGCGCAGAAAAATCTTGAGCTCACTGCCGCGACCATGGGGCGCAGCCTCGAAGCCGCCCTGGTGTTTGGCGACAGCGCGGCGGCAGAGGAGACCCTCGCGTCGTTGGGCAAGCAAGGGCAGATCTCCCAGGCAATCGTGCTAAACGGCCAGAAGCAGCACTTCGCCGCGTGGCGCCATGAACCGCTGGCCAATAAAGAGCAAGTGAGCGGGCTTATCAGTAAATGGCTGTTTCCGGAGCCCACGGTGCAGCCCATCTGGCACCAGGGCAAACAAATCGGCGAGCTGAGATTGACCGCGCTTGATGAACTGATTAGCCACTTTCTCGGTATCTCGATTCTGGTGCTGACCGGCAGCATTCTGCTCGCCTCGTTCATCGCCCTGCTGCTGACCCACTCCCTACACCGGGGGATCGTCGCCGCCCTGCAGAGCATCACTGAGGTCGTGCATGATATACGTGAAAACCGCCACTTCTCCCGGCGGGTGCCGGAGGAGCGTATCGAGGAGTTCCATCTTTTCGCCCAGGACTTTAACAGCCTGCTGGGGGAAATGGAGGACTGGCAGCGCCAGCTGCAGGCCAAAAACGCGCAGCTGTTGCGCAGTTCGTTACACGATCCGTTGACCGGCCTGGCTAACCGCGCCGCCTTTCGTAACGCGCTCGCCGAGCTGATGCAGAATGAAGTCGATCATCAAACCTCGGCATTGCTGTTTCTTGATGGCGATAATTTCAAACTGATTAACGACAACTGGGGGCATGCGGCGGGCGATAAAGTGCTGATGGAGGTCGCCAGCCGCCTGATGACTTTTGCCGGTAAACGCCATCTGGCGTGGCGTCTTGGCGGCGATGAGTTTGCCGTTCTGCTGCGCGAGGTGCGCTCGGAAGCAGAAGTGCAGGCCCTGTGCCAGGCGCTAACGGAACAATTTCTTCCGCCATTCAACCTGCACAACGGTCATAGCGCCACGCTCTCGCTGAGCGTCGGTTATGCCCTGGCGTGGGAGCACGCCACCGCGGAATCACTGCAAGAACTTGCCGATCAGAATATGTATCGGATGAAAAACCAACGTATCCAGCAGACGCTGAAATAATAAAGGACTCATTATGATCAGAAAATATTTCGTCCCCGCCCTGATGGCGGCGGCGCTTTTGACAGGTTGCCAGGCTCCTCAGGGAAAATTTACCCCCGAGCAGGTGGCGGCGATGAAATCTTACGGCTTTATTGAAAGCAATGGCGATTGGTCCCTGGGCTTATCCGATAGCATCCTGTTTGACAAGAATGACTACCGACTACGTCCCGACAGCCGCCAGCAGATCACCACGATGGCCTCGCGGCTGGCGGCTACCGGGATCACCCATAGCCGCCTTGAAGGCCATACCGATAATTATGGTGAAGATAGCTACAATGAAGCCCTGTCGCTTAAGCGGGCCAACAGCGTGGGCGATGCCTGGGCGGAAGGCGCTCATGTCCCACGCAGTAATTTAGTCACCCGCGGCCTTGGCAAAAAATACCCGATCGCCAGCAACGACACGGCGGCCGGGCGCGCCGAAAACCGCCGGGTAACGGTGGTCATCAGCACGCCGTAAGTCTTCGCTTAGTCGCTGGACTTCATCATCCTCATTGCCGTTGCCGCGCGCCAGCGCAGGTAGTCAACGGCAATGAACAGCAGCAGGCTGGCTCCCATTAACGGCATGGCCAATCCAAGGGCAAACGCCAGCCCAAGCACCAGGCTTCGGGCAGGCCAGGCGAGCGACAGCCACGCCTGCAGCAGCGAACGCGCCGGATCCCAGGCCGCCTGAGGCGGACGGCGGATCCACCATAACCGGTACCCCACCCCGATGGTAACGCACAGCGCGCAGCCAAATCCCACCAGCAGCAGCTGATTCGCCAGACCAAAGAGGATCCCCATATGAAAATCGACGCCCCAGCGGGTGAGCTTCGCCATCAGCGGAAAGTCGGCAAAACGCGTGCGATCCACCACCTGCATCGTGGCGCCATCGATCGCCACCGCGTCCACCTGCGTCGGCCAGCGACGGTCGATCTCATTCACCGTCCAGGCGCGGTCGTCTGACACTGGCGGACGGATCTCCAGCCGGCTGGCGTTCAGCCCCGCCTGACGGGCCGCCTCCAGCGCCTGGTCAAACTGGGCCAGCTGCAGCGCCGGCTGATGCTGGGCCATGGCCATCGCATCCATATGATGTCCGGCGTGGGGATCGTGCGTCATCGGCATCTCGCCATGCAGCTGGGTATTGACCTGCGGCGTCAGCCAGCCGAACGCTGCCCGCATTTTGTCCACATTGCCGCCGGCCCATTGCGACCAGGTCAGGCCGGTGGCGGAGAAGAGCAGCATACCCACCAGTAAGCCCCAGCCCAGCGTCACGTGCAGCCGACGATGGTTCTGCAAGGCGTTATTCAGCCGCCGTTTTGGACGCGTCATCGCCCACAGGGCAATGCCTCCGAGCGCGGCCACCCACATCCAGGAGGCGGCCAGTTCGCTGTATAACCTCCCGCTGTCGCCCAGCAGCAGAGAGCGATGCGCATAATCAATCCACTGGCGCAGCGGCAGGATGCCGCTGGTGCCGTAGACCGTCATATCGCCCTTCACCCGCAGCGCGATCGGATCGACAAAAATAGCCCGGGATTCCGACTCTCCGAGACCCGGATCGGCAAACATAATGCGCGTGGTCTCGCCCAACGCAGACGCCGGACGCACCGCCAGCAGCCGCAGATTGCCCTGGGTCGCTTCTTCGGCCACCGCAATCTGGGCGCTGAGCGGCTGCGGAGTCCCGTCGGCAAGGCCATGCAGCGCGTCGTGATAGAGCCAGTTTTCCAGCTGCGGCGTCGCCACGTACAACGTACCGGTCAGGGCAGCGACAAAGATAAACGGTCCGATAAACAGACCAATATAGAAATGGAGGCGACGCAGCAGGTTCAGCCATGCCGCGCGCGAGGTGCAGGTTGTCATACTTTTCCTTTTTTAAAGCAAAAGAGGTCGTTGCGCGGTGCGCAGATTGATTTTTATTTAAGGGAAAAAGCAGACAACCGCGGCGGGGCGCGGGTTTCGGGGTAGAGCCAGGGAAAGTAGTGCCAGTGCTTTAATACCGGGCGAGAAACCGGCAGGCGAATGCGCCGCAGGAGCATGGCGACGAACAGCGCCAGCGCGAAAAGGAGCCCCGGGACATGGGCTAACAGCACGCAATAGCCACACGCTTCGGCATGGTCCAGCGGCATTTCGTGTCCGGTATGCGTAGCGCCGTCTGTGCTGTGCATCATTGCCATCTTGTGCCCGGGCATCTGCGCCATGCTCGCGGACGAGCTATCCATCATCATGGCGTGGTGCATGCCGGGCATGGCGCTCATGGGGTCTTTTTGCAGGGAGACGGAGATTAGCGGGGCCACCACGATCAGCAGGATCGCCAACAGCGCCAGCCAGGCGGCTCGCCGTTTAGGTGTCGTTTGCTGAAAACTGTTGCTGACCACCGCCCCTCCGTATAGAGGGCGTATTGTAAATGATTTACATCACGATGGTTACAACAAAGATAAAAAAAGGGCCGGCCCTGAGGCCAGCCCTTTTTGTCAGGATGTCGCGAAAGCGAATCTTAGTTAAGACGCTTCTAACTAACATCCTTAAAAAACAAAACATTACATATTTAATAATAAGTTACAAACATCCCAAGTACACTCCAGACCATCCTAGCACATGCCTCGTGGTCATTCGGTGGACATTTTTCTGTGTATATTGTTTGCTTTGAAAACTAACCGCAATTGGTTGTAAACTAATTGGTAATTAGATTTATGTTACTTACGGACATACTTTAGCCCCTTTCATCAGGTGCCAAGAGTTACAACCGATAAAATGGTAGATCATGATGGCTTCTCCAAGTGCCCATAAAGCTATTAGAATCATGGCATTAAACCTTGCCTCCATTGCTATAAAGACCCGATTTAATAACGATGTGAAACTATCTCATCTTACGGGGGACATTAACTTTGATAATATCCTAGCAAGCCATTGTGATGAAGTGCATGCCCGATGGAGAAACACCACATTGCGTGGGTGCATCACTTTAAATTGGCATCGGCAAATGCATAAGGGCAGGGAGCAAATTGATGTCAGCATACATTGTAATGGTCAACTATGCGGGCTGATGCTTTGTAGGTATTCGAGGCGAAGGATTAACGTAAATCTACGATTCCTTGAGGGATGCCCCCATCCTCACTTAAACCCTCTTATCGGGTATATTATGCCTATTGGCTTAATTATCGCTGAAAACTTTGCAATTGCTTACGAAGCCGTACAAGTCAGTATCAGTAACCCAGAAAAACTACTAATTCCTCGCTATCGCGACCATGGATATGGGCTGACTCAACAAGATAAGGATCGGGAACGACGTAAATGCCCTATTCGTGGAAAACTCTTGATAAAGAAAATCCAAGGCTAATGAGTGAATTTTGTTCAGGTATGTTATGATTGTAGAGCCAGACATTTTCTGAGGTATGTATGCCAAAAATCAAACGCAAGGCGGGATGCAAAAAAAAACCATTGCTGAGAACTATCAGTAGTTCCGCAGGCACACAGAACCAGTTGAACATGGAGTATGCTGATGTACTCGAGTTTGCACTGAAGCTAACAAAACGGCATTTAAGAGCAAGCCGTAACAACCCATTGGGTGAAAATTCAGAAGGCCATGTAAAACAGGCTTTTATAGAGGTAGTACTTGCTGGACAAACAGGCCGTGTGCCACCTAAAAAACTGAAGAAAATGGTAGCTGTATCTGCAAAAAACACTGCCTCACATAACGAATGGAAGGGCGAACCTGAACTAGAAATGCGTCGTAGCGTGATGGCCGGAGTTCCAAAGTTTGTGAAGGTTCGATTTTGAATATCAGTCTTAAAGCCAGCTATATGCTGGCTTTTTGCTTTTTAATTCAACATCGATTGGGATAATGGATTCAGCTCAACAGCTTGTTCAAGATGGTCAGGCGCAAAGTGCGCGTACTTCATTGTTTCTCGAATGTTGGCGTGACCGAGAATCTTTTGCAGTACAAGGATGTTTCCACCGCTCATCATAAAATGCGCGCCGAATGTGTGACGCAGAACATGTGTCTTCTGCCCTTCCGTCAGCTTAATATCCGTAAGCGCCAGCATTTTCTTGAATTCCTGGTAGCAGGGCTTAAACATCCTACCCTGTCGCTTCGATAGCTCCTCATAGAGCCACTTAGGGATTGGTACGGTTCGATTCTTTTTTCCCTTCGTTTTTGTAAAGGTCAATTTATAAGGTGAAAGTTGCGGCCGTGTAAGTCGTTGAGCTTCTCCCCAGCGGGCGCCAGTAGCCAGGCAAACTTTCGCGATCATCGTAAGGTCTTCATGGCCGTACTCATGGCAAGCTAATAAGAGTTGCGGAATCTGCTCAAGCGTCAGCCAGGACATTTCCTTTTCGGCTTCCTTGAAGACGCGAATACCATCAAGGGGATTCGGTAAGCTCCACTCCCCTAGCCTTTTCAGTTCATTGAAAACCGCTTCAAGATACTGTTGTTCCCGGTTGACGGTTATCGGCTTCGCAACCCATTTCGCCGGGTCTTTGTGATATCCATTATTAATTTTACCGCTCAGGCGCTGGTCGCGATAATGCGCCCAATCTTTAGCGGTAAGTTGGGAGGCTATCGGGTCGCCGAGGCCATTGCACACTATTTGCAGTTTCGCCAGGCGTGACTTACTGGCGACTAATGCCTGACCGTGCAGGTTATGCCATAGCTGAATAATTTCACTGAGTTTGCGCCGGTCTTCCTTTTCTGACATCCACGGCTTATTTTTAGCCTCATCGCGGTAATACTGCTCATAAGCCACCGCCTCTCCTTTCGTGGCGAAGCGCTTACGAACTCGACGGCTATCACGCCCATCAACGCGGAAATCACATAGCCACTCGCCAGATGAAAGTTTTTTAACAGCCAAATTCCCCCCTTAATTTTATCTACATCTAGCAACATGACTAACAGACTGCCTAATAATCCGTTATCCGCACCTAGGGGTACTTAGATCAGATCCATCAACTTGATTTTTTTAGCCTGAAATTCCTCATCAGTAATTATCCCTGCTGCTTTAAGCTCTGATAACTTTTTGAGCTGTTCAAAAGGGTCGTTACTTGCCGTGTTGTTTTCAGTAGTTACAGCTTCAGTTTTCAATCCTCGACCACTCTCAATTGCTTCGACAAGGGCAAGCTCTGACTCTTTGCTGAATGTTTTAAACTCAAGGTCATCATGAGATGTATGCACCCTTATAACCCTATGACCAAGCATGGATTTTCTCTCAATAGAAGTGATAGATTTTAACGGTATAGTTTCAATAACTTCACCAATAAATCCCTTGCGATAAAAAGCAACTCTGGCCTCTGTGACAATCAACGCGCCATTATGCTGAGCATCTTTTCCACTCCCCATCATTTTACCGATATAACCTTCAGCCCACGCAATAACAGACTCGCCAGAATTCAAATGGTTAGATTTAAATTTCTCAACATGTTTATTTTCTTTCATCATCAACTCCTTTTAATTAACAAATCTATTACAAATTACGGGTGCGCCATCAAACTGCAGGAAACGCCGAGTACCCCATACAACCGCTTAAATATGCTTCTCAATAGTACAAATAACCACTCCAGATGGTGTGATGTCGGACAGACTGCATTCAAATTCAGCTGAGTTATTAGATAGCCTTGCTTTGTTACCGGGTAAGCGAATTACATCAAAAACGTCCATTGCACCATCAATACTGATGAGCCACCTACCGTTAGCAATATTTTTGGCATCAAGATCCACGAGCCACCTATGACCATTTTTTTCAGTCAGTACAGGATTGGTAACACTAGGGTCAATCAGGGATTCATCACAGAACCACAAGCCAGTCTCTACCATCTGACCGGTATGAATACTGTATTTAGCAATTTTTTTTAACCCAACGGGCAATGCCGCCGCACCTTCTACTTTCTGCTCATACATACTGCCGTTGCCAGTTGCCAACCAATATAATGAAACACCGGTATCAAGCGCGCAGACAATTACGATATCACCCGGGAAATGTTCACGACGAACCCAAGCGCTCATCGTGCCTGATGGGATATCAAGTAAATCACCGAGTTGCTTTTGTAGGGTGAAACCATATGCATCCATAATCCGTCGGAGAACAATCTTTCCACCAGACTCCTGCATTCTCTCGATAAGCTCCTGCCCCTTGAGGACATAATTCCCACCGTTGCTGAAGCTTACATTTGTAAGTTCACCATCTTTCAACCAGCGCAAATCAACTCCTGTATCCAGCACGCAGCGAACCAAGTAATCACCAGGAATATTCCCACGTTTTAACCAGTTGTTGATTGTTCCGATTGGCATGCCGAGTAAATCAGCATACGCCTGACGGGTTTTAACTCCATAAGAAGTAAGGATTCTTTCAAGCACTACCCGCACATGTTCAGATGAAACTGTCAAAATAGCCCCCAAAATAATCAAAAGATCACTTTACTAATAATCAATTGATCACTATTATCAGCACCGCACACTGCAAATGTGCGAAACCATACCAAGAACGAACATAACTGGAGATAGTCACCTATGAATCTTCAAATTGCAATCCCTGAAGGCCCTGATTTCCTCTCATACGATGAGTTCGCAAGGCAGTATGGATGCAGCCTGAACACCGTAAAAGAGATGATTAAGCGCGGCGAACTGCTTCTGGTGCCGCGTACTCGCGAAGGTGGTCTTGGTCGTATCAACATGATTGCTTTCCGCGCACGTTTGCTCGCTCAGGCAATCAATTCTCGTTACGCCGTATTTCAGTAACTTAATTTTGCAAGTTAAATGGAGTTACAGCATGTTAGATTTTCGCATTTCGTCACATGCACACTTTGATGATGCATGTAGAAAATTTGCTGCCACGCATAACGTGAAAGAGCTGGCACATAAAGCCGGTATCAAACCACATACGCTTTACAACAAACTCAACCCGGAACAGGCGCACCAGTTAACGCCGCGCGAAATCTGGACGCTGACAGACCTGACCGAAGACTCGACGCTCATCGATGGTTTTCTGGCACAAATCCATTGCCTGCCATGCGTGCCGGTCAACGAGCTGGCAAAAGAAAAACTGCAATCCTATGTCATGCGTGCCATGAGTGAACTAGGAGAACTGGCGAGCGGTGCCGTATCCGGCGACCGCCTTACCCCAGCCCGCAAGCAAAACATGATAGCGAGTGTAAACGCGGGTATTCGCATGCTGTCCCTGTCGGCAATGGCGTTGCAGGCCCGGATCCAGGCTAACCCGGCAATGACGAGTGTCGTCGATACCGTCAGCGGCATCGGTGCGTCATTCGGTTTGATTTGAGGTGCTTATGTTGACTAACGAACCGTCATTCGCCTCTCTGCTAAAAAAACGTAGCCCATCCATGCACTATGGGCACGGCTGGATAATGGGTAGCGACGGCCAGCGCTGGCACCCTTGCAGCTCTCAGTCCGAATTGTTGAACGGCTTAACAGCAAAAAAAGACTCTGCGGTTAAGCGGCTTTTAAATGCATTAATGGGGGTAAAATGAACGAAATAATTTCAGCTCATGACACCCAGGCGAGCAAGCTTTTTAGCAATGCTGATTGTACTACTGAGCAACCGAAGACCATGACCGGCGAAGAGTGTTTCGCACGGTTTCATCAAAAGCTGAAAGCAACAGAAAATAAGGCGCTGCGTAATTTCAATAAGCTTGATGAAGATTTTAAGTTTGTGGTTTTAACGCTTGCTAACCGAAATAACCCGGGCGCGTTTCGCTCTGATGAAGTCGGTAAGCCATATGAGTATTTTGATATGGATCGCCGCAAGCTGATTATTACGTCAATGAATAAAATTTCCCGTTGGGGTGGGATTTTGCCCCGGCATATTTCCATCCATGAATGCTTTTTAGCTAATTAAATAAACCCGTAATTAATAGCGTAAACCCGCCGGGCTTCTTATTGCCCGAAATCAGGAGATTAAGAATGCACAGGCAATCTTCAGTACCTAAAGAAAATACCGACCTGCTTCTTGAGGTTATCGGTGTTGCAAAACGTGAAGAGCGAAAAGGTCACGCTCTTGCTGTTTCCATCCGCCTAGAGGCGCTGGCAACCCATATAGCTAACAAAGGTATGAGCGCGATAGAAGCGGCTGAACTGCTGCGCCGGGAGGCCACCCGCTACGAAAACGAATCTCAGGAGCTGCACTAATGGCCGACGCAATGGATATCGCACAACAGCGCGAGCAGGCAGAACGCGAGCGCCTTATCAACAACGCGCGCAGCCGTATCGCTGCACCTTCCCGCTTTCTCTGTGAGAAATGTGACGCACCAATCCCGGAAGCTCGCCGTATTGCGATTCCGGGCGTGGTCTTTTGCGTGACTTGCCAACAAAGCGCCGAGCTTAAATTAAAACACTATCGGGGGGTATGAGTTGGCTGTTCAATTCGCTTTTCCGTGGAATGCCCCACGGTCGGCAATAGCCAGCCCATATCTTACCTATGAGCAACAGTATCGCCGCGACAGTATGTTCGCGGCTTTGCTGCATGCGAGAAAAGCACTTTCTCTCCAGCCTGAGTGTGTACGTTTTGACGTTTATCGCACCGCTGCGGTGCTGGAGCAAAATCAGGGCAGTCAACGAGCCAATGCTTTTTTAATCAGCTTCTGCAAAAAGGCATTGCCACGTCTTGAACTGGTCGCAAAAAAATACGAGTGCGCGGGTATCAACAGCAATGTATCAGTCGCTGTTTTTGGTGGTCATTTTGATACCCAGCTTATGCAATATCTGGCGTCACGTATGGCCAATATGATCGCCAGATATAACCGCCTCCCTGATATGTCACGCGCCGATGTTGACCTGCTGGCCGGTGACATTGCTAATTTCATTCGTTCCGAGCTGGCAAATATTGATGACTCAGGTTTTGGTGAGCTCAAAACGCTATACACCTGGTACGGCTTTGTTGAATAAATCGAACTTTTGCTGAGTTGAAGGATCAGATCACGCATCTTCCCGACAACGCAGACCGTTCCGTGGCAAAGCAAAAGTTCAAAATCACCAACTGGCCCACCTACAATAAAGCCCTCATCAACCGTGGCTCCATAACTTTCTGGCTGGATGATGAAGCTATTCAGGCCTGGTATGAGTCAGCAACACCTTCTTCACGAGGCAGACCTCAGCGCTATTCTGACCTTGCCATCACGACTGTGCTGGTCATTAAACGCGTATTCAGGCTGACCCTGCGGGCTGCGCAGGGCTTTATTGATTCCATTTTTGCCCTGATGAACGTTCCGCTACGCTGCCCGGATTACAGCTGTGTCAGCAGGCGGGCAAAGTCGGTTAATGTCAGTTTCAAAACGCCCACCCGGGGTGAAATCGCACACCTGGTAATTGATTCCACCGGGCTGAAGGTCTTCGGTGAAGGCGAGTGGAAAGTCAAAAAGCATGGCCAGGAACGCCGCCGTATCTGGCGTAAGCTGCATCTCGCCGTTGACAGTAAAACACATGAAATCATCTGCGCTGACCTGTCGCTGAACAACGTTACGGACTCAGAGGCCTTCCCCGGGTTAATCCGGCAAACCCACCGGAAAATCAGGTCAGCCGCCGCCGATGGCGCTTACGATACCCGGCTATGTCACGATGAACTGCGGCGTAAGAAAATCAGCGCGCTTATCCCTCCCCGAAAAG
>ERZ772879.873-NODE-873-length-22573-cov-7.245448_pt1 | contig 22573 bp, 26 predicted proteins | sample MGYA00580582_ERZ772879 | MGnify/ENA primary metagenome ERZ772879 (study PRJEB29015, sample SAMEA2737682) | human gut metagenome | biome: human gut; feature: human-associated habitat; material: faeces | place: China | collected 2012 ... | reverse complement strand
CAGTGCGTGTTGTGCGTTCTGTACAAATCAAAGGGAAGTACTCTATTGTCGAAATGTTAAGAGAAGCTACACCAAACGAAGTGGATAAATGCAAGCTGATATATTGCGGTCATGGATATTGGAAAGACGAATATATTCAACAAAACATTGAGAGGTACATCAAATGAATGATAACTATGATTACATCAAGTTGATTGAGAAGATAAGAACAGAAAAAGATATGGATAAACTAAGCTACCTTATTCATGAACATCATTAGTTTGGTGGGGTTAAAGATGGATGAAGTAGCTGCACTAAATTATTTCATCGCTGAGTAAACAATTAAAGCTGAACACAATGCTAAGTTATTAGATGTTTTTAGGAGGAAAACTATGAAATTAAAAGATTATATCAGGGAAGGGTATAACATTGTAACTACACCAAATCTAGCTTATAAAATCCAAGAAGATTATCCCGATGCTTTAGTGTTTACTGATAGAGCTTTAGATGCCATTCCTATAGGGAAGTTATTAGTAGATCGTTATTATAGCAATAATCCAGCTGTTCTTAGTGCTAAGCCACTTCAAAACGCTTATGCTATTGAACGCTTTACTTGCGAGTTTACTGGTTATGAGATAGTAGTACCAATGACAGGAGAGGCAAGAAGAAAAGTAATGCAACAAATCAAAAAGAGGATTGATGAATTGGCGTTAGATGATGGAAGTAACACGAACCTTCTAGAAATCAAACTAAAAGATACTGACTCAGTACCAGAAGTTTACTATAAAGGTCAACGAATGGATGAGATGCCGATAGGTCTTGTCGATATTACTTATCATTGGCATACGGAAGAATATGAATGCCAAGTACCAAAAGGAGCTAACGACATCACTATTGAATATTATGATTCACATAATAACAAGTACTTAGATAGAAAAATCATCGGACACAAAAGAGATATGTAAATGAAAGAAGCTAGACCTAGAGACGAGATAGACAAACTATACAAGACCAAACGATGGCGAGACCTAAGGCAAGTAGTAATAGCTAGGGACTTCGGCATGTGCCAAGAGTGCAAGCGTCGAGGGCGGAACACAAGGGGCACGATCATCCATCACATAGTCGAGGCGAGGGAAGACCTGTCACTGTTCTGGTCCGTAGATAACCTTGAATGTATCTGTGTAGCTTGTCACAACAGAGAGCATCCAGAGAGATCAGGCGGGAAGAAGAAACCAAAACCTAAATCACATATCGTTAAAATGTATTCAACTCCTGAAAGATAAGTTTGCAGCGAAATGAAGGTAGCCCCCCTACTCTAAAAGATTAAAGAGTAAGGCTTGAGAAGAACGGTGCTGTCCTTCCTTCGTAAAAAGACCGCTTTTCAAGTTTTTTGGAGAAAAAGGAAAAAGCCGACCAATTTAAGCCGGCTTTGGACGAAGCTATTTCTTAGTCCATTTGTTTCCTTTTTGAGAAGTAGGAGGTAATCGGTCGCCTGGATCAATTTTTACTTCTCGTCCGCCTTGGACATTTCCACCACGAGGTCCCACTTCTTTATAGGTTCCTTTTGGTTTATTGTCTTCGCCGGGTTTATAGAGTTCTCCCATAGGAATCCCTCCCTAAAAAATTTCGGCACAGCACTGCCGATAACTTAATTATAAGGATTGTGATAACGATTTCAATCTATCTTTTGAAAGAAGGTGATATTATGCCGCAACCAGCGAAGAGTGCAAAATTACAATTATTAAACGGAAACCCAAATAAGAAGAATACCGAAGAACTCCGCAAGCGAGCGGCTGCAGAAGACAAATTAAAAATGGCTACTGACAAAATCAAACCGCCGTTATGGCTAGATTCGCTAGGAAAGGATACCTTTGAGTTTATCGCTGATGAATTGCTGTCTGTGGATTTAATCAGTAATCCGGACGTCCATACAATGGCTCTCTACTCCAATTGGTATTCGCAATACGTTTCTTTAGAAAAACAGCTTCGAAAACTACAACGAGAGTACAAGTTGAACTATGCGCTTGCGAAAGAGGAGGCAGAGGCGAGAGGAGAGCCGTTTAACGAACCTAATGAATTAATTGGTAACCCGCTCTCTCGACAGATGGACACGGCATCACGGAATCTCCGTTCTTTTGGCAGTGACCTAGGCCTATCGCCTTCTGCTAGAGCTAAATTAGCTATTAAAATGGCTGATGATGGCGGTGATGACGATGACGACTTCTAATATTTTAGAAATGTCCTACACCGAACGTGTGGACTATTGGCAGAACTATTTAGAGGAACAGGCATCGTGGGGAGGCTATCTAAAACAAGCGTATCCAGAGTTGTTAACAACGTGGTATGCGGAACGATTGATAGATGGGAGTATTCCTGCAAGCAAAGAAAATATTCTGGCTGCCAAACGCCACATGAAAGATTTGGACCGGCAAGGAACAGAAGACTTCCCTTGGATTTTCGATGAGGAAAAAGGTCATCGACCAATTCGCTATATTGAGAAAAAATGCAAACCGACAGAAGGCGATTTTGAAGCATTTGTCTTGCAACCCTGGCAACATTTTATCATCGGCTCGATGTATGGATGGATACACAAAGACACCGGCGAGCGTCGTTTTCGTGAGTCCTTGATATTCGTATCTCGGAAAAACGGAAAAACGAGTCTTATAAGTGGACTCTCCACTTACATGGTAGCTTATGATGACGAGCAAGGGGCTAACGTGTATGTATTGGCTAACGCACGAGACCAAGCAAGTTTGTTGTTTGATAAAGCGTCAGAAATGGTTAAACAATCGCCTGCATTGTTCAAAAAATTTGGAAAGCCAAAACGATCGTCCATTAACTATGCGTCGGCGTTTTCCAAAATGGAACCGCGGGCGTCGGATAGCCGAAAGCTTGACGGACTCAATACACACTTTGGTATTTTTGATGAAATCCACGAGTTTACGGATTACAAACTAATCAATGTAATCAAGAAATCACGTGGAACACGAAAACAACCGTTAATCGTGTATATTACGACTGCTGGCTACGTGCTAGACGGTCCCTTAATGTCTTACTACGACCAAGGCGTGGATTGTTTGGAACATCTAGATGACAATCTAGACGAGCGGACGTTTTACTATTTAGCGAAATTAGATAAGCCGGAAGAAGCTGATGACCCACGAATGTGGATTAAAGCCAATCCGAATATCTGCTTAATGAATTTTGTCGGCATGATTGACGATTATATAAAAGACAAAAAGGACCCGAAAGAATACGCCGATTGGATTACGAAACAGTTTAATCTGTTTTCCGATATCGATGAGCTGTCATTTGTCGATATGCCAACGATTAAGAGAAACAATAAAACCATTGACATTGAAACGCTCGAAGGCAAAAAGTGTGTCGGTGGTTTTGACTTGTCCGAAACAGAAGACTTTACCGCAGCTGTTTTAGAATTCCCGCTTGAAACCGGCGAGGTATTCATTTTGCAACATACATGGATCCCGCAAGCTAGATATGATCGAGATAATAACCAGGAGCGTATCAAAGTGTGGGAAAAGGCGGGGGATTTAACGATTATTCCTGGTGATTACGTCAATTATGAATACGTCTTGAACTGGTTTGTGGAAAATTCAAAGATCTACGACATTGTAAAAATCAATTACGACAAGGCTAAAGCACTGCGGCTGAACAAGGAATTAGAAAATGCAGGATTTGAAACTGCCGAGATCCGTCAAGGGTTTCTATCGCTAGGTGGTCCGATGCAAAACTTCAAGGAAATGCTATTGGACGGCAAAGTGATTTTCAACAATTCCAAGCTTTACCGATGGTATCTATCCAACGTCAAGCTGGTGATGGATCGCAACTCAAACTGGATGCCGTCTAAGCAGTCCAAGAGTAGAAAAATAGATGGTTTTGCAGCAAGTTTGAACAGCCACGCCGAAGTGTTGAATATGTTGGTTAATCCTGTCGGAACCGGGAAAGTAACCTATTACTCGATTTCCGATTTAATGAATATGTAAGAAAGGTGTGGAGGAATGAGTATTTTAGATCGTTTGCGTTCTTTTGGCCGAGCGAAGCCGAAAGCGAGCAAACAAGAGTATTTTTTGAATGACCCGGTATTGATACCGCATTTAGTCGGAAAAGATGAAATATCAGAAGGGATTTTTTCCGTAATTAGCCGTGTATCGAACGTTTTTGCGTCTCTCCCTCTCAAAATGATAGATGTGGAGTTTGGCCAACCGGACGACTGTCCTGCATACAACTTGTTGAGCGAAGGCCCTCGATATTTTACAAAGTTTGATTTTTTCCGGGACGTGGAAGTTTTGAGAAACTACCAAGGGAATGCGTATGTGCAGATTTTCCGAAATATCAATGGAGAAGTAGCAGATATGGCGTTAGTAAAACCTGGTGCTTGCCATCCAGTGATTGATATGGATAGCGGGGAGCTTTACTACCAAGTAACTGCGACTGACAAAGGCAGTTACAAGCAAGTTATCTATGTACATTACATGGAAATGCTCCACTTTAAACAACCGAGGTTTGGCGGCTTGGAAGGTGCAGACCCCACAAAAGTATTAACGAATACCCTCGGATATGATCGAGAAGTCCGAAAAATCTCTTTAAGTCAGCTTAAAGGAAGTAATGAAGGGCTAAAAGTTAAGTTTGCTAGCAATATGGATGAAGAAGCTAAAAAAGCTACAGTTAAAAACATTGCTGATTTTTATCGACAAAACGGTGGACTACTTGTGGAAGAAAACGGTGTAGAAATCGAACGTTTACAACGAGAGCTGGTAGACAGCAAGCTTTTAGATACTGATAAAATATCTCGCTCCAGAATCGCGATGGTCTACAACGTGCCGGAACATTTCATCGGGAATAACCAGTCGAGTTACTCTTCACAGGAACAGCTCAATATGGAGTTTTTGACATACAATCTAGTACCGACCGTTAATCAATATGAAGCGGAACTAAATAAGAAAACACTATCGAGAGCTGAAAAAGCTAAGGGTTATCGATACAAGTTTAATATCGCAAGTTTGCTAAGAGCTGATACTCAGCCAAGAGGCCAATTCTATCAAATTATGCGGCGAGGCGGAGCATATTCTGCCAATGATGTTCGAAGATTTGAGGACTTGCAGCCAATAAATAAAACCGGTATGGATGATTACCATATTTCCGGAGACCTATATCCAATCGATATGGATCCAACATTAAGAAAAACAACCTCGTCTAAAAGCGTAGCCGAAAACGGTTAGGCTTTTTTAGTTTGCACCGAAGGGAGGTGGAAGGATGAAAAAAGTGACGTTAAGCGGCGATGTCGTGGATAACGATACCGCGTGGCTTTATGACTGGTTTGGGATCGATTGTATCTCACCAGGGAAAATTTCTGCCGCTCTTACAGAAGCAGCGGGGGATGAAGTAGAACTTGATATCTCATCGAACGGTGGGGATGTCCTAGCGGCAAGCGAAATATATACCGCTATCCGCGCCTATCCAGGGAAGGTATCTGGAAATATTGTGAGCATTGCGGCAAGTGCTGCGAGTGTAATTGCTTGTGCTTGCGAACCGCTTAGAATCTCACCTACGGCACACATCATGATTCATAACGCATGGGTGACCACTAGTGGCAACGCTGAGGAATTAAAAGCCAATGCAGAAATGTTAAGCAGTGTGGATGAATCTATTGTTAATGCTTACGAGATCAAAACAGGACTAGATCGGAAAAAACTTGCTGATTTAATGGCGAAAGATACTTGGTTAAATGCTCAAACAGCAGTAGCGGAAGGTTTTGCGGATGAAATTATGTTTGCAGAAGCACCAGTAACGGTACTCAATGCCTCTCAACCGGTTATTCCAAAAAACGCAGTAACTAAGTTGAAAAATTTAATACTCAAAGCGGAAACACCGCAAAAAGAAACACTCTTACAGAAAAAACTAAAAGCCTTAAATGGAGGGAAAAACGAATGAATTTAGAACAATTAAAAAATGCGTGGGTCGAGGCGGGAAGTAAAGTCTCTGACTTAAATGCACAACTCAATGCAGCATTGGTTGACGATGAAAAAACAGAAGAAGATGTAGTAAGTTTGCAAGCACAAGTAAAAGCAGCACGGGCTAAACGGGACGGATTGAAAGAGCAAGTGGCAAATATGGAAGCCGAACAAGTCTTAAACGTCAAAAAAGAACCATTAGATAAAAAAGATGAAAACTTGAAAAACAAGTTTATCAAAGACTTTAAAGCGATGGTCAATGGTGATCCTGCTATTATGGCTACTTTGACATCTAATACGGATGAATCCGGTAATGCTATCGGATTGACTATTCCGGTTGATGTTCAAACGACTATTCATACTTTGGTTCGTCGGTTTGACTCCTTACAAGAATACGTAAACGTTGAAAAAGTGACCACTACTAGCGGTTCTCGCGTTTATGAAAAATGGTCTGATATTACACCGTTGACTGCTTTGGATACTGAAGACGGTGAAATCCCAGCAAATGACGATCCTGTACTTTACTTAATTAAATACTTGATCAAACGCTATGCAGGTATTTCCACAGTAACTAACAGCTTGCTAAAAGATACCGCCGAAAACATTTTGGCATGGTTGTCTAAATGGATCGCGAAAAAAGTAGTTGTTACTCGCAATACAAAAATCTTGGCAGCTATTGATGGAATCAAAGCGGCACAAAAGAAAGATGTTACAGATGTTGATGGAATTAAAGATATCGTAAACGTCCAACTTGATCCAGCTATCGAAGCTACATCTATGTTTATTACAAACCAAGATGGCTTCAATGTTTTAGATAAAGTGAAACGTGCTGATGGATCTTACTTGTTACAAAAAGACGTAGCTTCTGCAACTGGATATACCTTCTTAGGTAAACCAATCAAGAAAATTGCTTCTCGTTTCTTGCCAAACAAAGGTACGCAAGCTACTCCTAAATATCCACTGTATATTGGTGATCTGAAAGAAGCTGTTACATTGTATGATCGCGAAAACATGAGCTTGCTGACAACGAATATTGGTGGTGGAGCTTTTGAAACAGACACCACTAAAGTACGCGTCATCGATCGCTTCGATGTGCAACTAGTTGATGATGAAGCGGTTGTTTTGGCTACATTTACAACTATTGCGAACGAGACACCGATTGAACCACCAGCGAAAGGTTAAGGAGCTGATTCCTTATGATTCTTGATCCTAAAATGGATTTAGGCGAAATCAAAAACGCACTAAAGATTGATACCGATGATGACGATGTGGAAGTAAGCCGTGCGGCACAAGCTGCAATTGCATACATTAGAGGGGCTATCGGGAATGATAAGCCCTCTTTTTATAAGCAAGAAAATGACACGGTTGATCTGATTAATTTAGCTATTCTGCAATTAGCAGATCATTATTACAACGCTCGATCAGCAACCGTGAGTGGGAACTTGCGAGAGTACGATTTAGGTTTTACAAGCCTAATCTTGCAACTCAAAGCAAGTTATTTGCTTTTTGTGGAGGAGGAGTAGCGTATGCCCCTTATTCAAACAGGAAATTTAAATCAACGCATCAAGTTTGTCCGAGATACGACGGTTAAGGATGAGGACGGGCAAGTTGTCCCGACTTCTACAACCATTCTTACTTGCTGGGCAAGTGTGCAGACACAACGCCTGAACGATATTAAGACGTCCATTGGTACGGTGTTAGAAGGCACACTAACATTCATTATTCGCTATCAGCAAAAAGCGGAACTAGAAAACGACATGAAAGTAAAATGGCGAGGCAAACTTTTTGAAATCATTACGATTACGAAAGGCGAGTTCGCGAAGGACTTTACGACTGTTATTGCAAAAGAGGTCCAAAAATGAGTGTAGAAGTCGATGCAACCGAAGTGTACAAAGCGCTTAGGGAAGTAAAAGCGAACGTTCAACGAGTGGAAAGCCCAGCACTTAGAAAGGCTGGGGAGTACGCTCAAGAAAAGTTACGACAAAACACACCTTACTGGGATGGAACGAAGTCAAACGGTAAACGTGGTTCGTATATGCAAGAACATGCTAAGAACCATGTGGTTACAAGCTCGGTAAAAAACGGATTGATAGAAGTCGGCTATGACAAAGATGTTTCTTGGCGGATGCACTTTATCGAGTTTGGAACAATCAAACAACGTCCAAAAGGTTTCGTACAAAAAACACAAAAGCAAATCGAAAAACAAGTAACACAAATCATTGCTGACGAAGTAAAAAGGAGGCTAGGGCTTTGAAAACGGCAGTATCACAAGTCTATTCAATTCTGAATAGCAATGAAAAAACAAAGAACATTGATTTTTACACCAATAGTGTTCCGGAATCGGCTCAAACAGTACCTAGCCTTCCAGTTGGCAGAATTACAGAGATATCCGGCAACTATGAAGATTTCGCAAGCAATAATCCTTTGACCATTCAATTCAACGTACAAGTAGATGTATGGGTGTCGACCTTAAAAGAGGTTGATGCCTTTTATTTTACTCTCGATGAGGTTATGAGGGGGAATGGTTGGCAATGCGCATACACGGAACAAACAGATGACGAGGACTTGAAAGGTGCAAAGCGGATTATCAAACGATATGTAGCAAATATTTCACTAAACTAAAAGGAGAGAAAATAGATGGCAACAGTAGGATTTGAGAGCGTCATTTTTGGCGTAAAAACAGGTGCAGGCGGTACTCTAAAAGAATTAGTAGCAGATAAGTCTGCAGGCGGTGCGATCGAAGCTAAAATTACTGGATTAGGCGCAACTTCTAACACAACACACGCTTCAAACGTACCGTTCTTCATTGCAAGTAAAGGGGTTTCGTCGCCAAAAATTACGCTTGACGTGGCAGACTTAATGGATAACGGCATTTACAGCGAAATCATTGGCGCTAAAACTGTGGATGGTGTAAATGTAATTGGTTCAGAAACTGCAGCGCCTTACGTGTCGGTAGTCATGGTTACAGCGAACAAAGAAGGAAAACGCTTATTCATGGGATTGGCAAAAGGAAAATTCAGTCATCCAGATATCGACATGAAAACAGCTGAAGACAAAGGGGTAGAATTGCAAACCGATTCTATCGAAGGGGAATTCATTTCTGATGAACGTGGCTATGTATACTTAACAGCCGTAGAATCAGAAGATATGACCTTACAAAAATTCAAGGACTTGGTAAATAACAAACAGTTAGCACAGCAGGCGTAGTGACAGCTGCAAAAGCAGGAACAGCCGATATCACGGTAACTACAAAATCAGGAAACAAAACAGCAAAATGCACAGTTACAGTAACTGAAGCACCACAAGGTTAGCCATTTTTGGCTAGCCTTATTTTTTTGTAAAAACAAGGAGGAAAACAAATGATTGAATTGCAATTGAAACTTGACGGAAAGAAAAAAACATTCAAACAACAAGATATTTCAGCACGTGCAATGCGTGAGTGTATCAAATTTTACGAGAAAGCGGAAAAAGCAGACCTAACTGATTTAGAAGCAATTGATTCAATGATTGCAATTACAGCAGATATTTTCCAAGATCCAGCAGTTACATTTGATGCTATTTTAGACGGTTTGACTGCGAGCGAGTTAGTACCGGCATTAGAAAGTGTTTTTGAACAAATCAATGAACTGGGAAACAATGAAAAAAAGCAGACGGCGAGCAAAAAGAAATAAGTTTTTCTGAAGCTAGGAAAGCAATGGATCAAATCTACAAAGATTTAATCGAAGCAGGTTGGACGATGAGAGATGTGGACGAAGCCGACTATCATTATTTGTTACACCTTTTTGGAGAAGTGGAGAGTGGCGAAGAATATGTAGATGGTGCTGATTTCATCAAACAATTTTTATCGGCTGAAGACTTGGTAAAACTTGAGGAAGGAGGTAAATAATGGCAGGAAAAGGACAACCGGCAGGAAATATCAAGCTAGGGATTAGTTTAGATAGCACTAATTTTGGTAACACGCTGGACGAAATCAATGCGAAAGTCAAACAAGCTGAGTCGAATATGCGTGCCAATCTAAAGGCTTATGATTCAGCAGGACGTTCATACGAAGCACTTAGTCAAAAGACGAAAGACTTGTCTACGGTTATGGAAGGGCAAAATGCCAAAGTAAGAGAATTAACAAAGCGCCGTGATGAAGCGATTGGCAAGTATGGCGAGGAATCGAAACAAGTTGCTAACCTTAACACACAGATAAACAATGCTACCGCAAAATATAATGCTTACAGTCGCCAGTTGAACGACACAAAAAAAGAATTGGTGTATTCCAAAACAGCCGTCAATGATTTATCTGGTGAAATCAAAGAAAATGAACGGCAAATGAACGCCGAAGTCAAAGCGTTGAAAGCCGCTGGTGATGAATCTGGTGCGTTTGAAGCAAAACAAAAAGGGCTTGCCAAACAAACGGAATTATCCGAGAAAGCTATCGAAGAACAGCGCAAAGTTGTGAAACTGATGGCTGATGAGTTTGGCGATTCAGCAAATGAAACCGAAGATGCAAAAAGGGCACTAGAAAAGTTAGAACGACAAAGCCAAATATCTAGCAGGCAATTAGAAGCACTCAAAAGCTCCAGCGATCAATCAGGAAAAAAAATAGAAGATTTTGGCGACAAATCCACAAGGTCAGCTAGGAAACTGGACGGACTAAAAGACAAATTAGGCTCGCTAAAAAGCGCATTTTCGTTTGGTGCAGTTGCTGGATTAGCGCATAACGCTATTAGCAGTGTAGTAAGTGGCGTGCAAGGCTTGGTTGGCGAAGCAGTAAACGCATCGGATTCATTGATGAAGTTTTCCAAAACCATGGAGTTTGCTAACTTTGGGAAGTCACAGATAGAAAGCTCGAAAAAAGAAATGAAAGACTACGCCGATAAGACGGTTTATGGTTTAGAAGAAATTCTGAACACAACCGCACAATTGGCATCTAATGGGATTCCTAACTATACAGAACTAACCAAGGCGGCAGGCAACTTGAATGCGGTAGCAGGTGGATCAGAGGAAACTTTTAAGTCAGTAGCTATGATGTTAACACAAACCGCTGGAGCTGGTAAATTAACTACTGAAAACTGGAATCAATTAGCAGATGCGATACCGGGTGCTTCAGGACTGTTACAAGATGCTATGTTGAAAAACGGAGCTTATACAGGAAACTTCCGAGATGCAATGGCGCAAGGTCAAATCACTTCCGACGAGTTCAACCAAGCAATTGTACAGTTAGGTATGAATGACGGAGCAGTTAAGGCAGCCACTTCCACAGACACATTGAGCGGTTCTTGGGAGCAGATGAAATCCACTGTAATAAATGGGCTACAAAGTATTATAGAAAAAATAGGCGTTGAAAATATCACTGGGTTCATTGATAAAGTTACTAAAAAAATAGAGGAAGCAATTCCAAAAATAGAAAACATTGTGGATGATATAAAAGACTTTGTTCAATGGATATCTGATAATCGAGAACCATTAACATGGTTGGCAGGAGCTATTACTGGAATTGTTGTAGCTATCAAAGGTTTATCAGCAGTATCTGCTATATTCGGTGCGCTATCATTAGCAACAGGGGGAATCGTTATAGTCCTTGGCGCATTAATAGGCGCTTTGGTAGTAGCTTATACAAAATCCGAAACGTTTAGAAATATAGTCAATAAAGCATTTCAGACAGTGTGGAGTATCGTTAAACCAATTATAGATAGACTAGTACAAGGGTTTAAAGATTGGTGGACAGTAATGTCATGGCTTTGGGGTAAAATCTCAGGGTGGGCGGTCAACGTGTGGAACAAATTTGGAGAAATAAAAACTAATGTATCACGAGCAGTGACAGAAACATGGACAGGAATCAAGAAGTCATTTAGTGGTGGTATTGATACTGTTGTGAACTGGATGAAAGACTTACCTAACAACATAGCTAGAGCAGTATTAAATGGTAAAAATGCAATTACAAATGCATTTAAATCTGTCTTCAACGCAGCACTTAAAGCAATAGGCAAACCAGTTAACGCAATCATCCATGGAGCTTCATGGGTACTAGAAAAACTGGGTGCTGACAAACTCAAAGAATGGAAAGTACCACAATACGCAAAAGGAACGCCAAACGGAGGACATCCGGGTGGCCCAATGATGGTAAATGACGGTAGAGGTGCTGAAGCGGTAATCACGCCTAGCGGGCAAGCGTTTATCCCACGAGGGCGAAATGTAGTATTGAATGCACCAAAAGGCACACACGTTCTAACAGCTGAAGAAACAGCTTATATGACTGGAAACAAAGCACCAAGATATAGATACGCCAAAGGTACAGGCTTTTTCGGAAATCTATGGAACAACGTCAAAGGATTTGCTGGAGATGTTGGAAACAAGCTGAAAGATGTAGTCGGCGATGTATGGGATTTTGTAACAGATCCAGGGGCATTAGCTAGGAAAGTATTAAATGGTCTTGGCGTACTGGAAGGGCTTGTCAAATATCCTTTAGATGTTGGTAAAGGTATTCTAAGCAAGGCTACCGAAGCATTGACGAACAAAATCACAGAACTATTCAGCAGCGGCAGCTTAGATACTTCAATGGGCATGCAAGGCGTTTACAAATACTTGGCGGACGTTGCAGTTGCAGTAATGAAGAAATTCCCGGGCTTTCAAGTAACCTCAGGTTATCGAGAGGGCGATCCATACTCACACGGAAAGCACAATGCAATTGATATTGCGCTACCGGGAGTCGTGAATGGTTCCCCTAGATACACAGAAGCAGCCAATTACGCATTTGAGAAGTTTGCAAACAAAATCGGCTATGTTATCACAAATGGTAAGGTTCGTGACCGTTCAGGACAATCAGGTACAGGTGTGCATGATGATTGGCGGACATGGCCTGATGGCGACCACTACGACCACGTGCATTTGAACGGTGTTAGAGATCCGCAGGGCGGACTTGTTAGCGGTGGCGATAGCGTTGGTGGGAGTGGCGTAGAACGCTGGCGGCCATACGTAAAACGTGCTTTGAAAATGAATAACTTACCAACCTCATCCGCTTATGTTGATGCGTGGATGCGACAAATCCAAACAGAATCAGGTGGCAATCCGCTTGCCATTGGTGGAAATGACGGCTTAGCAGACGGTAATGCTACTGGATTGCTCCAAACAAAACCGGGAACATTTGCTGCGAATGCTTTTTCAGGATACGGCAATATAATGAGCGGTTTCGATAATATCTTAGCAGCTATCAACTACGCTAAAAAACGCTATGGTTCGGGAATGTTAGGGGTGATTGGGCGTGGACATGGTTACGCAAACGGCGGAATTGTAAACCAACATCAAATTGCGGAAATCGCAGAAGGAAACAAGCCAGAAATTATTATTCCGTTAGATAAGGCTAAACGATCAAGAGCGATGCAGTTGCTTGCGATTGCTCAAGATAAGTTAGGAGTAAAACCAAAAAGCGCAAATAATAGTAGCGATTCGAGCGGAACGTTAGAAACATTAGTTTCACTGATGATTCAGCAGAATAACTTGCTATCTAAACTTTTAGCAAAAGACACAAGTGTCAAACTTGATGGTAAAGCAATTGCAGACAATACAAATGGATACTTAGGTAACCAGTTGAAACGTTCGCTATATACAACAGGTTAGGAGGGATAAAGTGAATGGTTATTTAATCGATTTTCGCTTCATAAAAAATCAAGAGATAGTATCTCTAAAAGAAAAATTGGGCATAGAGTGTATTTCTTTCGCACGAAAAGCACCACAACTAAACGTAGAATACCAAGAATTTTCAGGGTCAAACGGTTCGAGAGAAGTCGAAAAAAGTTTCAAATCGTTCACTATCGAAGTGGAATTTTATGCTGAATTCAAAAATATGTATGACTATCAACTAAAAGAAACTGAATTATATGCGTTTTTATTCGATGACGAAGGATATTATGTTTTTACAGATAGAGAACCGGGCAAAAAATACTTTGTCCGTCCTAACTCAGTAGAAGTGAATGAAGTTGGTCTAAGATATGCAACTTACAAGGCGACTTTCACTGTTTTTAGAGGTTGTTCCGAATCGATGGCTTCCACGTTATCGGATTTTTCACTGTCTAATGAATGGCAATTTTCACAAGGTATAGTTGCGGAAGATTATAAGTATACGCACCGAACCAGTAATTTTATCATTTATAATGCTGGCGATTTTGCTATTGATCCACGTGAACATGCTCTAAAAATCACTTTGGAAGGTGAATCAGAAGGCAACGTGACTATTTTCAACAAAACGACAGGGGAACGATTCATCTACTATCCGGAGTTTTCTACGTCGCTAGGCCAAACTTTGACTTTAGACCGTGTTTATCCGAAATTGAACGGTGTAAATTGCGGAATTGACACGAATTTAGGTTTGATAACGTTAGCGGTTGGGACGAATGAAATTGAAATACAAAATGTTACTAGAGTGGAGTCAAAATGGGACTTCATTTTTTTGTATAAGTAGGTGGGAATTTGAAAGATATTTTTATCCAAGACTACGAGAAAACAAAAAAAGAAATATTGACTGAATACGATAAAAGTACATTTACTGAAAATTGGCAAGAGAACGAAACGTGGGAAATTTCGTTCACTATTGTCAAAACAAAATTCAATGAATTGGCTTTTGATTTAGTCGATTATGAAAATTCAGTATTTTTCAATGGACAAGAGTTTATCGTAAAACAAATGGGCGTTTCTGCCGAAGGGGCAGCAATCACAAAAACAGTTACAGCCACGCACATTTACTACACCATGCAAGATGGCTTTCAGTACGACACAATCACAGGAACACGCTCTATCAACCAACTGCTAGCGCATGTTTTCAAACCTGATAACCGTGGATTTACATGGAATGTTGTAGATCCGAACAAGAAGTTTTTGCCAGTTGAACAAGAAAACTTCGGGAATGGGAACTATTTGAAACTGGTTGAAGAAATTTTGAAAGACTATGATGCGATAGTGATTCCGGACAACAAAAACCTTACTTTCTTCCCTCGTTCAGAATATGGTAAAAAAACCGAAGAACAAATACGCTACAAATACAATACCGATTCCGTGAAATTTGATATTGATACTTTGAATTTGAAAACACAGATAAAAGGATATGGCAAGAAAAAAGAAGACGACACTTACTACTTCACGCCAATCACATATACAAGTAAGCAGTCGGAAAAATGGGGTATACGTGTTCAAAATCCAGTTAGTGATGATCGTTACACCGTATCAGGAAACATGCTCGAGCGGTTAAAGACAGACTTGCAAGACTATCCAACAATCACTGGCACAGTTACTATGAAATGGCGTGTAGAGCCTAATAAGGGCGATTACGTGGCGTTTGTCTATGAGCCGTTAGGTGTCAATACCTATATTCAAGTAGTAGGAATCAAGACGTATCCAGCGATACCAAATAAGCCACCAGAAATCACATTGAGCAACACAAAGAAAACAATGACTGCAATTCTCGCTAATCTAACGAAAAAAGGAGTGATTTAGTTGGAATTAGAAAAATTGAAGAATAACCGAATTTCCAACGAGTGGAAACAAACATTCAATGACAATGTGGACTACTTAGAAAATTTGGAAAAAAATTTAGACGAGCAGCACAAATCAACGAATAGTCGTATTGATAATCTCGTGCTTCATTCAGGAGGTGATTCTCCTAACGAAGTAGTGGATGCACATGTAAATAATAAGGGAGAAACCTTTCCTACTTTACACGGCAGATTGGTAGAACACGAAACCCTGACAGATGAACAAATTAGTGAACTGAATACAAACATGGATAGTCAAAAAGAGCAAATTCAACAATTGAACAAGGCTGTCCAACAAATTATCGGCGGATATAGTGAACCAATTAATATCTATGTTTCAAAAGATGGTAGTGATAAAATCGGCGAAGGTACAGAAGAAAAGCCATATGCTACTATTCAAACAGCTGTGAATACCATTCCGTTGATAACTGCTTCTCCGATCACTATTTGGATTGATGATGGTGCTTATTTGGAAGACGTGGTAATTAATGGGCTGTCTTATCGTTCCTTAATGATTAAACCAATAAATGATATAAGTAGTATAAACCCCTTAACTTCGGATTTGCCAGTAAGAGTAAGGAGTTTAGCGACAACCGCGTGTGTAGGTTACACGCAGATTTCTGGTATCCAAATAGTTGATACTGTAAACGCTCCGATAGATCCAAGTGGTAACCGCTACGGAATCATGAACGAGCAATCTGGCTATATGGCGATAAATAAATGTAAATTTTCTGAGAATACAAAATCTTTGGGATACAATGCCATTTATGTTGGTGGCGTATCGAAATTAAACATGTATGGTAATACTACATTTATTAATCAAGATGTCGCTTTGCGTGTAAGGCTTATGTCAGAAGCATTAGCAGGTCTAAATGGTTCAGGAAATAACATCGGTATTAAATGTGAAGATGCTACGGTTAGAGGTACGGCTTCCACAGTATTTGCAACTACACCAACAAGCATCAGTGGCAATGGGCTAATTATTTCCAAAGGGCAGGTGTTAAGCTGATGGTTTATAAAATGAATGAATCGATCATTGTGATCCAAGCAGAAGCAATCAATCCGATTCAGACAAATGTTGTTTTTTGGTCGCATGATCGAGGAACAGCTAAGCTTCGAATGAAGTTAGTTCGGAAAAACGGCATCCCTCAAAGCTTACCCGAAGGAACTACGGTTCCTATTCGTCTGATATTTAAGTCTGCAACGGCAGAAGGGGGTTATGGAAAACATGACTATCTTGCCACCATTGAAGATCGTGTGAATGGCATTGTTTCTATCGTATTAGAAGATAATATTTTAGGATACGTCGGTAAAGTAGAAGGTAGCGTATATATTGATTTTCCAGACGACCGCTCGTTAGATACAGCTGGTCGTTTTACTTTTGACATCAAACGCAGTCCAATCGATGATAGTACGCCAGAACTAGAAGATTATTATTTCAATGGCTTCAGTCAGACAATCGATAAAATCGAAAAAATTCTAGCTGATGGGAAGCAAGAGATTGAACAGAAAATTGCGGAATCCGAAACGCAGATTGATGCGAAAGTAAAAGACGCAAATAACAAAATCGATGAGTTTGCTGATAAGATGAATAGTCAATGGGACAACTGGAATAAGTTCGTGCAAGATTCTAAAGATGTACTAGAAAACATCGATCCTAATGGAGCATTGCTTACAAAATTAAATGAAACCAACAAAAATCTAGATCAGCGTGGTATTAATGTTTTGACTCTTGGTTTGAAAAATGATGGGATCACAGATAATTATGATAAATTAACGGAAATAGCATCTACTTTGCCCAGTGGTTCAAAATTGTTTTTTCCTGCTGGCAAATATGTGCTTTCAAATAATTTCCCTTTCAGAAAACAAATTCATATAGAAGGCATCAAACCTAAATATGAAAATGGAGATTTAGTTGATGGAACTGTATTTACTGGCGGTGGTGTCTATTTCAGAGCGGGATCAAGTGGTTCGACTGTGAAAAACGTTGGTGTCATAAACAAAAACAAACCAAACGGTTTTGATATTCGAGAAGAAATTAGTAATATTACCATAGATAACTGTATCACGATAGCACGTGACCACGGTTTTTTAATTGAATCATATACTGGACTAGTTAAAGATACTACAGTATCAAATTGCCAGACACATGATGGAATACATGGTTTTATATCAAAAGCTCAAAATACTAATTTTATTAACTGTCAAGCTAACAAACATTCTAGCTGGGGATTCGGAGCAATAGCTGACAATATACCTGCGTCTGATAGAAAAGGAGAAGCAATAAACAATAAAATTTCAGATTGTCGAGCAATAGAATGTGGTGTAGGCTTCAGTCAATATAAACGTGACTATTTTAGTAACGTTGGTGACTTAAGCTGTGTCGGGAATCAATTTTCAAATTGTTCTGCAATAGACTGTACAGTTCCGCTAAGTTTAGGTGATGCAGTTGGAGATACTGGGGGAGGTAAATATACCAGTTTTCCGGTAGCTGACACTACAATTGTTAATTTCAATGAAACGGGATCAGCAAGTCCAGCTAGAGCGTATCAAACAATCAATCTAAATATTTCTGGCATTAGCTTATCACAGAATATGACTCTCCGAAGAGATGCAAATAATGTTGACGTCGCAATTAGCTCTGTGACTGGTGGGAAAGCAGGGCAACTATTTGATATACAAGAATTAGAAAGAGGATCAGTTCCCTCGCTTAAATTCGGAAGATATTTTCGAACTAATAATTCTGAAAAAATGATAATTGCTGATTTCAAAGATGGTAAAGACGGCGAGACTTATGAAATTAATTTATGGGATGACAACACAACTATTAAAGGTTCTTCTACGGTATTTTTATTAGGGCCTTCAATAGCTGGTCGAGGTAGCTCGATTCGTTTTAAATACCAGGATGGCGTATACTTTGAAATTTCTCGTGGAATGCCTATGACTAGATTCTTAAATCTAAATTATCAAAATGCTTCTAATTTAGATATTTCAAATTATAATTTCATTGATATTTATGGTTCCGGTACAATGACGAATAAAATAAAAATATTATCACCGGAACGTTCTACTGCTGTTATCACTGTTTTAGTGCGTTCATCCTCTGGCACATTTAATTTTGGTGGTTTTGATGAAACACAATTTGTGGTTCCAGATGATTTATCCAAAACAGTTTCATTTGGAACTGGCTTGATTACTCAATGGGCTTGGATGGCTGCGGTAGGGAAATACGTATTAGTAAGTAAAAATAACACAAAATACTCATAGCAGAATATTTACACGTATGATATATTATTTTTATAAGACTTTTACGAGGTGTAATATGAAGAAGAAAACGGGATATATGGCAGTTGTCGTGGTTGCTTTAATTAGCTTTTTAATTATTTCAGCTGGGTTTATTAAAACAAAAGTAGAACAAAATAATTTAGAAGCTAAAGTTGGTAAAAACAAAACGCTAACGTCAACTAATGGAACGGATAATCTAAAACAAGATCGTGGTAAAATTGTATATTCTCCGATGGGAGATTCTCTTACAGAAGGATACTTTGCAACTTCATCGGATAAGCGATTTGTAGAAGTATATGCAAAAATGCTAGAGGATAAGTTAGGTTATCAAGTAGATGTACAGGGAGTAGCCGGTTATGGCGGGACTAGTATAAATGGAATCAACGGTCTAGAAGAAATAAAATCTCAAAATCCCGATTTGATTACGATTGAATTTGGGACTAATGATGCAGATCCAGCAAATGGTTCTGACATCGAAACATTTAAAGCAAACTTAGACACGATGATTCAAACAGTGTCGACCATTGGAAATAAGAAACCAAAAATTATTTTAGTTACGACTTGGAATCAGGGAGACAAAGCTATTCCGTTTGATAAAGCTATCAAAGAAGCGGGTAAAAAATATGATTTACCAGTAGCTGACATTTCAAATATTTGGAAAGACAGTTCTACCAAAGGGCCAGAAGGTGTACAAACATTTAAAGGCTTAAGTGACAATTGGCATCCAAATGACGAAGGAATGCAAAGGATAGCTGAGAAAATATACGATGTATCTGAAAACACATTAAAATAAAATGCAAAGCGTACTCAAACGAGTGCGCTTTTTATTTTGCAATGAAAGGAGGCTAGTTGGTTGAAAGACGAAGCAATACAAGACGTGGTAGAACGCTTAGTGCGTATTGAAACGAAACTGGATAATTACGAATCATTACGCGAAAAAGCGGAAAGTGCAAAAGATAGAGCGGATCAGGCATACTCTATTGCGCTTAATAATGCGGAAGATATCAAAGAAATGAAAGCCAATAATAAATGGTCGTGGGGTTACATGATTGGTTTAGGCATTACGATCATTGGCTATTTCTTGACTAAATTGTAAAGGAGGTGAGAAGAAATGATTTTACCCGATAAGTATTATCAAGTCATTAAATGGACAGTTTTAACAGTATTGCCAGCTGCATCTGCTTTAGTAGCCATGTTAGGAAAAGCATATGGATGGAATGGAACAGATATGACAGTACTTACTATCAATGCAGTAGCAACATTTTTAGGTGTTATCACTGGTGTGTCGGCTTATAATTTGAAAAAATAGGAGGAAACAAATGAAAAAGAAAATTACTATTACTGCGATGAGCCTATTAACGGCTCTTTTTTTATTGCCAATTAATGGGTTTGCCTATACGATTAACAATGAATTTAATTTGGACCCAAACGAAGGTAGCTCACAAGTAGCAAATAACCAATATATTCTATTGCATGAAACAGCAAACGAAACTGCGACAGGACGAAATGAAGCGCAGTATATGCAACGTTCATGGACTAGTGCTTACACTGCTTACATTGTGGGAGACGGCGGAATTGTTTATCAAGTCGGTCAACCTGGTTATGTGCAGTATGGTGCTGGTTCGTATGCTAATGCCAATAGTCCTGTGCAAATCGAATTACAACACACACATGATAAAGCAACGTTTGAAAAAAACTACAAGGCATATGTTGAATTGGCTAGAGATTCAGCAATAAAATATGGTATTCCATTAACATTGGACACGCCTTATAACCAACCAGGAATCAAATCGCATTTATGGGTAACACAAAATATTTGGGGCGATCATACAGATCCTTACGGTTATCTTTCTGAAATGGGCGTAAGTAAAGAAAAATTAGCATATGATTTAGCTCATGGATTTACCGATGAAAATCCGACAACTTCAGATGATAAACCAGTCATTGATCCAACTAGAGCAGGTGCAGCAAATCCTACGCTGACAGATGGAACAAATTACGCCCATATTGATCAGTTTGGAGAAATCGAAAACGCAAACTTGCATGTAGCTGGATGGCACATTGCTAACTATAAATACGAGTATATCTTCATTATGGATTACAATACTGGGAAAGAATTAGCTCGAGTAAGAGCTGATGGAATTTATAGACCAGATGTAAACCAAGCTTATAATACTTCTGGAAATGTTGGTTATCATGTATCGTTCAACATGCGTAATTTCCCTAATAAGAAAGTCTATGTCATGATGCGTGCAACGAATGATCCAGAAGGGAACACGCAAGGCGGAGCGCAAGATTTCCATGATAAACGCTGGTATTTAAATATTCCACAACGATAAAAAAATAGCCCCTCGTTGAGGGGCGGTACATAACGATATTGACTATTATCAGTTGTCTTTTTACGCTTTGTGACAACTTGTATTGGTTATAGTAGATAAATTCTAAAGCTATCGTAAGAGAATGTTTTTAGTTCCTATAAACTCTAAACTTAGAATTTTAGCTCTTTTAGATTGCTGGAAGTCTTGGGCTATAATTTTTTTCTTAACGTAAAAGGTTACCGGGACATATATAGCGGGGGATATTTCTCTTAAACCAAGGGTCAATATTTTATTTTTGTAAGGATGATTAAATGCGATATCTAATTTCATAGAAGAACCGTTTCTATCAGCTTCAGAAACATAAATAACGGATCCGTTATAATCTTCTAGGAATATATCTAAAATGAAATCAAACAGAGTAATTCTATCTTTGATAGAGCCAAACATTTTATGTCGCTGAATTTTTTCATATGTAATTGAAGAAGAAGCCAGTTTACTGCAAAGAGATTTAGGAGGTTCATTATATATTTTGTGTAGTCCAAGCAAATGTGGAAGTTGAAGAATATCAAATTTTATGTAAAAGCAATCTAGAGGGGTGAATGGGGTTGTTAAAATTGCCGTTTTGCCATCAAGATTTGTTAGATATTGATTATAAGTTTTTTTTAAATCTTTAGGCATAGAAGGCGCTCCTCTGTTTAGTTTTTAACAAAAAAAAAGAGAGTGCAAAGTATGGATACCGTCCCATACAGACCAACGCTAGGCTAACCCGCCTGCGGGGGAACGTGAGTGCACTCTTCTCACTTTGATTGATATGATTATTATCAATCTAGAGCTAACTGAAAGATGAGGTGATAGATCTATCCTCATAATTAATATAACATTTACGTAAAATTTATGCAAGCGTAAAATATAAAAAACAATAAGATGAAAAATTAAGAAAACTTAATATATACGATTTAATATAACTATTTGTACGTGTGGCACATTATTTCGATGCAGTATAATTACAAATTATAAGTGATAAAATAACGTTTTTTTTGAATATCGTAATTCTTGCTAATAAAAAACCATTGATCTCGGAAATCAATGGCAAGGTTATAGATTCTAGACACTAGAATTCAAGACTAATCTAGGGATTGAACAGATTGGATATCCGCGCAAGTGCTTGTAGGCCATGTTGACAGCATGGTCTTTTTTTGCTTACAATGTCATTCTATACTATGTAAAAAAAGCGTCAATAATTTTTTACTATAAAGCTAAGCAAATGAATGTTAAATATACTCTATTTTTTCTTTTAAAGTTATGCAATAATAAATATGCCATCACAACAAAGAACGAAACCCATTATTATCTAGTCTATGTCCATTCTTTTTGTTTGCAGGAGTTGTGGTGGCATTCCGTACCTTTAGCTCAGTTGGTTAGAGCAGACGGCTCATAAACAAATGAGTGGCATTTTTATGTATCCTTTTATGGATTAATGAAAGGATGTTTCACATAGTTATACTTC
>ERZ772879.867-NODE-867-length-22655-cov-4.276460_pt1 | contig 22655 bp, 29 predicted proteins | sample MGYA00580582_ERZ772879 | MGnify/ENA primary metagenome ERZ772879 (study PRJEB29015, sample SAMEA2737682) | human gut metagenome | biome: human gut; feature: human-associated habitat; material: faeces | place: China | collected 2012 ... | reverse complement strand
GGTACGGAGCTGCAAAATACATCTGTCTTTCCGCCGAAGAAGAATAACATCAGGTTTGAAGTATTAAGGCGTTTTGTTAAGCGTGTACCCACGCTTCTGACGGTATTATCCTTTTCATAGACATAGCCTATGCTTTGAAGAATCTCCCGCCCACTATCTGTAAGCCTTATACTCTGACCGTTGCGGCTGTAATATAACAGCTTTGTAAGTAATAACGAGCCTAAATCTTTCGTGTTTAAAAACGCCGAATCGTTAGGTAAATCCTTACACCACGCGCACAGGCGTAACAGGCTTATTTCTGCATCGGTCATAAACAAAGTGTCCTACCTCCCGTACCCGTGCTGCTTTTCCCGTTTTTTCTCTGCTCAAAAATGCTCTCAATGCCTTTTGTTATGCGGCTTTTTATATAGGTCACTTTTGCGTTTTTAAAAAAGGGACAAAATTCACTGTTTTAAAACAAAAGTGTCCTACCCTAATTCGTGCGAAAGCCGCATATCCGTAAATATTCCGGCTTCATCATCCGGCAGTACAAAGATATGACAGGCGCTCTCTTTCCGCTGCTCGGTGAACAATCCGAGGGACATTTCAAAGCGGTCGTCATCCGGGAAAAGCCTGCCCTTTAAAACATTCTGTACCGCCTTAAAGCCCTTGTTGTCGTGGTCGAAAACATCGCTGCAATCCCGCGGGCAGAACTCCACTATTCCGAGATACGCTTTACTGAAAAACGGCAGCTTTATTCCGTCAAACTCGGCAGAATTTAAAAGTCTTAAAATACTGTCGGTCACATACTGCGTGCCGCCTGTCACTCTGCAATGGGGCAGCAGTGCATTCAGCTTTATATGTACCCACCCTTCGGGCGTTACGGATATTTCTCCGTATATTTCCTTTGCCTTGCCTGGCTTAATTTCCGTGCTTGTTTCTTCCTTGCTTTTTAGTTGCCAGTAAAGCCGGCGCATTTCAATGCACGCCATTTCCTGCTGCTGGAGCGCTACCTCCAGCAGATTATTAAAGCGTTCGCTTTCCGGCGGCACGCCTATTAGCGAATCCACGCAAGCCCCGCTCGCCAGCACCCGCTTTTTCATTTCTTTAAGTAATTGAAAATTTGTTGACATGATTTTTCTTCCTTTTTTAGATTTTGCTTGCATTTTGCAATACATTCGCATATAATATATTTGGAGGCGATATGTATGTCAAAAACATCAAGCGTATTTGCAAGAGTTGAACCGGATATAAAGGAACAGGCCGAGCAGGTTCTCAACGAACTCGGTATTCCTATGTCAAACGCAATCGGGCTGTTTTTAAAACAGGTTGTTTTACAGCGCGGTATTCCGTTTGAAATGAAGCTCCCCGCAAAAAAGCCGACCGCACTAGGCGCGCTGTCCGACGCTCAGTTAAACGAGGAGCTGAACCGCGGTATTGCGGATTTTGAGAACGGAAATTATACTACCTCCGAAGATCTTTCAGATAAATTCCGAAAGGCTTACGGAATATGAAAAATTACACTGTTCTTTATTCCGATTCAGCACAAAACGATTTAACCGAAATCTTTGAGTATATAGCATATACACTCAAAGAGGTACATACGGCTCAAAATCTCATACGCAAAATAATGAAAAATATTGAGCTGCTCAAAACCATGCCGGCGCGTTTTCCGGTAGATGAAAATATAAAGCTCAAAATAAAGATTCGCACCTTAAATACCGGAAAATTCATAACCTTTTACTCGGTTGACGAAAAAAGCTTATCTGTAAAGATATTAAGAATTATTTACGGCGGCAGAGATTTTGACGAATTGTTTTAATTTTTTAAAGACTTATTCCAAGCGGGATGAGTCTTTTTATTCCCCCTCACCTGCACCAAACTCAATGTGTTAATATTGACTTTGAAATTAGGTGTGATATAATATAAGTGAACGGAGCTGATAACATAATGCCTACACTATCTATGTTCTACGGTATAATTGTTTATATGTATAACGAAAAAGGCGGCAAGCATAATACTCCGCATATTCACGCAGAATATTCCGGAGAGGAAATTGTATTATCTCTCGACGGAGAGGTTTTGGAGCCTAATTCAAAATTTCCCAAAAACAAGCTGAAAATGCTTGAAGTATGGACAGACATTCACAAAGAAGAATTACAAGCCAACTGGCAGCTATTATCCCGCGGAGAAAAATATTTCCGTATCGATCCGCTGAAATAAAGGAGTGATCTTATGCCTAAAATATTAAGCGTTAAACCCTTGCCCAATTACCGTTTAGAGCTTAAATACGATACAAACGAAACGAAAATATTTAACGCTCTGCCCTATATATCCGGCTCATGGTACGGTCTTCTCAAAGATACCGAATATTTTAAAACCGTACACATAACAAACGGAGGGCGCGGTATTGAATGGGCTGACGGTCAGGACATTGCGCCTCATGAGCTTTACGAAACAGCACAGTAAACCTATTTAACATCTGACACCCGATTGACCCGCTTTAGTGCGGGTCTTTTTTATTTCCTCTCCCAACCTGCACCAAACACATAGTTACAGTGCCTACCAATCCGCCAAACATTGCTCCGCACACAAAACATATAACTCCCATTTTCTATTCCTCCGTTCCCTTATATTATTTCCGTTATTCCGGTTTTACTCTTTTCGCAAGGCTTTCGCGGTCGGTGGTTATAAGGTCAAACTCGGTGTCCGACGAACGGATCTCCACCGCTATACGGTTGCGCCCCGCGCATAAAAGCCCCTCGCCTCTGCACGCGCGGATAACCTCCGCCGTTTCACTTTCGGTAAGCATCAGCTTTTCCTGTAATTTAACCGCCTCGGTTTCTTCAAGCTGTAACAGCAGTTTCAGTCTGCTGTTGCCGAGCAGCGCGTCCCCGAATTTACCGTCGTTCAGCGCAAAGTAATCCACAACATTCTGGGTTGCCGAAACAAATATCGCCCCGTAGCCTCTGACGGTCTTTATAAGGTTTATAACAAAATCTGCCGCCTGCTCGTTCCCGTTTTCTCCGGCAATTTTCCAAGCCTCGTCGAGTATTACCGCCTTTTTATTGACCCGCGATACAGATATTCTGTCCCGCACAAACTCGGTTGCAATAAAGGTACCGAGCGCGGTAAACTCCTTGCTTAACCGCGAGGTATCCAGCACTATAAAGGGCGCCTTTAAATCTATATTCGTCTGTCCTCCAAGTCCAGAAGCCGAACCCTCGACCAATCTTTTTAAAGCCATAGTAACCGCCTTTAATTCCGTAAACTTTTCCATAAACGGAATAAGGTCGGCAAAGCAGGGCATTTTTTTAAGTTTTCCGTTTTTGTCCGTTAAGCTGCGGTTGTCGCGCGTTATGCCGAACGATTTATAACAGTTAAGTATAGCGCGGTCCAAAAGATATTTTTCATCGGGCGTAATGGCGGGATATAATAAATCGAAAAAGATATGTATGCTTTGGATTTTATCGAGCAACACAGAACTGTTATCTCTATTACCCTGCATTTCCGAATCAATATCCAATGTTGTTCTTCGTATTTCCATAAGGTTTATACAGTCATTAGAACCTGCCCCTATTGACACAAACCTGCCGCCTATTGCTTCGCAGGCATTGCGGTATTCAAAGCCCTTTTCGGGGGCTATAATATATACCCTTACGCCCTGCATACGAAGCCGCATTGCAAGTAAGAGCAGGAAAAATGTCTTGCCTGCGCCCGACATTCCGAACACCGCCATATTTCCGTTGCTGTACCTTGCGGTATCGTAATGATCAATTATTACAGGCGAGCTGTTATGCAGATTAAGCCCGTAAAATATTCCTTTTTCGTCGCACATCTCAAAGGACGAAAACGGGAATAGTGCCGCCGCGGACGAGGTTAGAATATTCCGCTTGGATTTATTAAAAATATCCGTATCGGTCTGTAATAACGGCAAAGAGGACAAAAAAGCTTTATCCTGCATATAGTAGGCTTTCCTTACCGAGAAACCGTTAGCCCCGCAAAGGTTTAAAATATCCTTTTCGCGCTTTTTAAGGCTTTCGGGTGAATCGGCAGTAACCGTTATTACGGTGCTTAAATAGTAAAAGTCTTCACCCTCGCGGTTGATCTGCGACTTCATATACAGCCCCGATTCCACCGCATCGTCAAGCTGTTCAAAATCCTGTCTTGTATCGCCCACATCTTTAAGGCGCGAGCGGTTAAACATTGCCGTGTTGCCTATCTTTGGTAAAATTTTATCTCGGCTTTCCTTTTTAAGAACAAACGAGATATTTATACCGTCTCCCGCCTCGACAAACGGCGCGCCCCAGGCAAGCCCGACGGTTGTGGGATAACCTCCGCCAGAAATATACAGGTACGAGCGGTATTCACCCTCAATACAGATATATCCGCTGCCGGTAAGATCGGCGCTGTCCGACGTTAAGGCTTCCGGCAAATCTGTATTTGAATTTTCAGCTGCCGCAGAAAACGGACGGAAATAATTCCTTAAAAGGTTTATTAAAAATTCATCTTCATTGCTATGCCTTACGGTTTCAAGCCCGCAGGCTTCAAGATACTGTCTTGCGGTTAATGCGGTTTCGCTTATCTCGGCGGCAACCTCTGATATTTCAGAGGATTGACCCGTGTATGGCAGGACGATATAAAAGCGGCGGGATAAGCCTTCGGTTTCGGCTATAAAGTTTACCAGCTGCGCGTCCTCGAATATCATTTGGCGGCAGTTAGTGTTTTTCTCTGAATTATAATAGCTTTCAAGCCCTTCACAAAATGCGGATATATCCGCAGGTCTGGTTTCTACAATTATTTGCAACTCATCCGGCGCTGTTTTAAGAAACGCCGCAAAGCCGGATATAATATTCTTCTGCTCAAGCTCGGATTTTAAGTAGAAATTCAGCGGCAGCACCTCTAATACGGTCACGAATTTACCGTTTTTAAGTGCAATCACTCCGCCGTATATTTCCTTTACAGGCACTAACCTTTCGGTGCCGTCCTCTGCATTTTTATCTCCGTTCCCGAACAGAATATTTTTAAGGTTCATTTTTTACACCACCCTTGTATGTTAAAATTTTCGCTTGCCGTTTAAAGCGGATATACTGCTTTAAAAACTCTATAAGGCTCATATCCCCGATGCCTATAAGCGCAAACCCGCCTGTAATAACGGTGACGGCGCTTACAATTCCTATCCGCCATAAAAGACCGAACGGCAATATGCGCATTAAAAGTGCCGCCAAAGGCACGCAGATAAGCACTGCCTCTACAGCGTTGCGTATTTCAAAAAGCCCGAACAGCCGCCCGGCGTCGGTGAAATTCACGGGTATTACTACGGTTATTTCTTCCAAAAGATCACTTCCTAAAAAAATTCTTGATTTTTTATTATTTTCAGCATATAATATAGTTAAGGAAAGTAAGGAATTTCTTACTAACGAAAGGAGAACAAATATGGAACTCGCAAAAATCACTTCAAAAGGTCAAATCACAATACCTATTGAAATCAGAAAAAAGCTCGGCGTTCGTGATGGCGATAAGGTTTTATTTGTTGAAGAGGGCAATCGCATTTATGTAACAAATTCGTCAATTCAAGCCCTTGAAAGAGCGCAGGAGGGCTTTAAAGGCGTGGCTGAGGAGCTTGGAATCAAAAATGATGATGATATTGTTGCAATGATTAAAGAGATTCGTGCCGAAAGGAATAAGCAATAATATGCGAATAATGCTGGATACCAATGTTTTAATCTCATCATTGCTCTTTCCAAGTCGGAAAATGAACAGTTTAATGCATTATATTCTTTTGCAGCACAAGCTGGTTTTGTCATCGTATGTTGTTGATGAGCTTAAAACAGTCACTTCAAAAAAATTTCCGAATAAAACCAAACTCATAGATACATTACTTTTGCAGATGAGTTTTGAACTTGTTTATACTCCAAACAATATTGATACCACACTTTTTGATATAAGGGATATAAACGATTATCCTGTTCTTTACTCTGCAATTACGGAAAATGTGGATATTCTCATAACCGGTGACAAGGATTTTTCAGATATAGACATTGATCGACCGGAAATAATGACACCAAGTCAGTTTTTTGAAAAGTATATAGATATTTGACCTCATTCCTCACCGCCCGGTGAGGATTTTTTATTGTCTTCTAGGTCTTTAATCACAAGCCCTATCCACTCAATATCCGCGTCCGAAATTCCTTTAAGTCTTGAAAATTCCTCTAAATTCAGATAACGGATAACGGCGGTTGTTATTCCTGTATTATTCTCCTCCCGCTCTACTGTATAGGTAAGCGAATCGTTTACGCACCCAAGCAGAAAATCTCTTGTAATCATTTCTGTATTGTTGCCGGTCAGCGCAAGGCTTACTGCATATAACTCGTTGTATGTAAGCGGCTGACCGACAACCCTTATCTCATTTGCAGACCCTACCTCCGAATCGCAGAGTATTTCATCCATTCGGGATATATACATATCCGTAATATCCTCGTCTGTTACTGTTTCCGGCGCTTTGCTCTGCATAACCGACGGCAGTGACGCCATTATTATTGTCGGCAACAAAATAAGTCCTACCGCCGCGCCTAAAATATACGGCCAATAACGCTTTACGGCTTCAAGTGCCGCCGCTTTCCAGCCGCCCCTCAAAAACGCCTGCAATATCTTTCTTAATGCCTGCATGTTCTGCAGGGCGGATACTAAAAAATTACTGCTTCGGCTCATTTTCTACCGCCTTTTCCGGATTTGTTTCCGGCGGGGTATCTGTCTGTCCGAACCGTGTTCCGACAGGATTATGACTAAAGCTCTTATCCGGCTTCCATGCCGTATTCTTAGTTCCCTTTGCTCCGGATATTTTTGTTCCGGTAAATTTACCGCCGTATTTCTGAGCGCCCGTATTATTCTTCTTTCCGCCGACAGCCGTCGAATTTCGTGTAGTATTCGCCGCATTTTTGCCGCCTGCCGTGTTTTTATTATCAACCCTCGCATCTCCTTTCTGTCCCGGTGTTTTATTACCTCCGAAACGCTTTGAATTTGTGCCTGTAACGGTTGCTTTGCCGAGGTCCGCCGAGCTTACCGACGAGTTATTGCGAACAGAGCTGTTAAACCCTGCATTGCTTGCCGCATTCATATTACTGTTTACCCCCACATTCGCTCTGCTGCTGTTATGCGCCGTATTTCTGCTGCCTGCATTATGCGTATTCCCCGTATTGTTAGCCTTAAATTCAGACCTGTTTTTTCCTGCTATATTACTATGCCTATTAGCAGAATGTGTCGCCGAGCTTAAAATGCTTCTTGCTGCCATAAATGCAACCGCCTTGCCCATTCCGTTACCTAACGGATCACCCGTAAAGGAGGGATTAAGCCCTATTTTCGCAAGCAGGTTATCTGCCTTACGCGCCACACGCGCAATACCCACTATAAGCACCGTCCAGGGCAAAATCATCACGCCGTCCGGCATTGAGGATAAAGCGGAATAAATAAGCTTTAAAAATAAGACATTTGAAACAAGCAGAAGTATCATTGAGGCGTATGTCCGAATAAATCCGGAGCATATATCCTTTGTTGAGCGGCTGCCGCCCATTGCAAAAGCAATCGGGCTGAAAAGCGTTAATATTGCTACAACAACATAACGTTCGCCTATCTCAAAAAATAATTTAATCAGCTGCGCCCCTATCAAAACCCCAATAATAACAATTAAAAGCCAAGAGCTTGTAAGGTCGGGGAACATACTGTCGTCGGGAAAGGTTATGCTTGCCTTTTCGGGTAAACCGATCAGCTCCATTAAGGTTTTCCCGATTGACAGCCCTATTTCGCAAACCTGCTTAGACATAATAAGGAGAAAGCCGAAAAGGAAAGTGCGCACAAGCAGTATAGCGGGTGATTCGGTTTCAAAGCCGAGTCCTGCAAACATAGCTTTCAGGCACTGAAAGGCACAGTTGCCTATTAAAAAGCCCCAGCCTATCGCGACGAATACGCCGTACAGCTTTACTATAATCGGCACATTACTTTCAAAGTACGAAAGATCCGTGTTCATAAGCCCTAACAGCGCGTCGGCGCAATAATTCATTAAATCAAGGAACAAACCGAAAAGCCATAACACAAGGTCTTTTAATATGAGGTTTATCATAGCTTAAAAACCTCAGGGCAGTCGGTTGTAGCCTGCAAATAAAGGCTGAATGTAGGCTATAAACGCGCCTATTCCGTTAATAACCGCCCACGAAGCCCAGATTCTTTTAAGCCAAGCCCAGCCGGCGTCAGACTTTTGTTGTGTGCCGCCGAGCTTTACCGTTATTACGGCTATTGCCGACATAAGCGCCGCCAGCACCGTAGATATTCCGGCTATATGGTTGTATACATCACGGATTATTTTGTCACCCAAGGTGAAAATATCCTCACCCGCGGCGAAAACATTAAGCGAGAAAAGCGGAATTAAAACAGCGGCAAAGCACAGAAAACCTAAAAGCCTATTCTTCTTTTTCCCCATACTTCGCGCTCCGTTTCGGTTTAAAGTCTTCAAGCGTCCGTACAAATTCCCCGAAAAAGATTTTCAGCATCTCTTTGCGGGAGGACATAAGGTTTAAATTAAGCGGCGTCCGCCACCCTATAAGCCCGTACATTAAAACGGTGAACAAAAACATTCCTGTGTAATCCTTTTCGGAGTACATTTTTAAGTATGTATTCCGTATACATTCAAAGCTGTTTTCACGGAATTGAAGTTTAAATGAAAGCCGTTTTAAGAGCAGCGGCGTATAATGTTCGTTTTGCTCCGCTATACCCGAAACGGACGGATTGCCCTTGTCGGTTAAAAGTCCGCGTTCCTGCATCATAGCGTCGGCGTTTTCCCGTTCTCCTGTATCTCCTGTTAAAAAGCGTATCTCGGATAAATTGATTAAAGATAAATCGTTATTATTCATTTATATAACCTCTCTTTTTTAATTTTTTACTTAAATAGATAATTGCACCAAATGCTGTAAAAAGGGTAATCAACGGTATTAAAAGATTTGCCGTATCTCCCGTTTTTGGGCTTTCGGGAGCTGACGGCGGCTCAGGTACTTTGCTGTTTTTAATATTCAGCTTTACCGTTTCGCCGTTTTCCTTTACCGTCACGGTATAATTTTCATCGGATAAAATATATCCGTCCGGGGCTTTAAGCTCGCGGATGATCCACTCGCCGTACGGCACATTTTCAAATAAAAATCTGCCCGCCTCGTCGGTCTCAAAAGTTTCTATTGCGGTATCTAAAGAAAACTCGGTTTCAAACGGGTAAAACAGCCCTATGACCGCACCCATTAAAACCCTGCCGTTCGGATCTGTTTTAAGCCCCTCTATACTGCCCCGTATAATTTTGTTCTCAGCGGTATCGCCGTCCGAATAACATTTATCTGAAATAATATAATGCTCGTCGGTTTCCAGCTCCTTTATATAGCACTCGGCGTTATACGGCATATCTGACGCAAAGCATATAAAACCGTCTTCATCGGGTGTTGCCACTTCTATTGGCCCGTCCGCCGGAATAATACTGCCGTCAAGCGCCGTAAGCTCGGTTTTTGAAAACAGCCCGAACCGTATATTAAAAATCTCTCCGTTAAACCCTATCCCGAATTTTTGATCGCTTTCAAGTTCCTTTTTCAGCTTAAATTCCTGCTTTTGGCGCTCGTTAAATATTTCTGCCGAAACAATGCCCGAAACAACGGTTATCTTGCGGGGTTCGGCGTTTAAAATATATCCCTCCGGCGCAGATATTTCCCTTAAAAGATATTTGCCGGGGTATAGCTCTTTACTTTCCGCTTCGCCGCTTTCATCGGTCACAAGCGTATCTGCCAATGCGCCTTTTGAAATTCTTAATGTACCGTCCGCAGTATAAATATCCTCGGCGGCGGTCACTTCAAATTCCGCGCCCTTTAAGCCCCGTTCGCTGTAAACGGGAGTATATATGCCGTTTTCTTCCTTTACCGAAGAAAACATTTCGCCCCTTTTAAGCACGGATATTTTGCCCTTTTCAGGCTTGTCCGATAGCCTTATTACCACCTCCGGCGTATTGCCGTCAATACTGAATGGGACAGGCGTTGTGTTTAAAACATATCCACTCGGCGGTATGACTTCGGTAAGCTCATAATCTCCGTATGTTATTTCATCAGGCAGTGTTAAAAAACCGTTTTCATCGGTATAATACACTTGGCTTTCTTCGTTTGTTTGTGTGTTTCTAATTTTAAATCCCGTAACGCCCCTTACGGTCTGCCCTGTTTCGGAATCTACTTTAATCACGGTCAGTTTAGAGCTTTTAAGTTTATTTACTGCCCTTAAAGTAACAAACTGCGTTTCATCGCATATCTCCACGGTATATTCCTTTTGCCCCGAATAGGTATACCCCTCGGGGAACTCAATTTCCGTCAGAATATATTTGCCGTAGGGCAGCCCCATATTCATCTTAGCGTTGCCGTTTTCGTCGGTCGGGTTTATAAGAAAAGAATATTCCGGGTGCTCCGCCATTGTAACCTTAAACTTAGCGCCGGCAAGCGGCTTACCGTTTTCGTCCGTTTTATGTACGGATATTGTACCCACCGGCTCGTCTATTTTCGGCACTACAACCTGCGTTACCACCTCCGGGTAGCTGCCCTTGCTCATTCCCTCAACGGTGGAAATTTCGGGCCCGCGCTCATTGCCGACGTGGGTTACAAAATGCTTGCCCTCATAATATCCCGCATAGAGAGCCAAATGCGCAATTTCTCCCGTAGTTTTATGCTTGAAAATAATAAGGGAGCCGATAGGTATTTCCTCGCTCGGTGTAAAGCTGTTTGTGCCTTGTGTAAATGCAATCCGTCTGGCACCGCCCGACCTTACCCAATTTTCAACCGCGCTGTTATATGATATGGGCGAGCGGGGATTTGCGGGCTGCGGAATTTTGGAAACATCCATTCGCGCTATATTCGGCAGATAATTGTAGTAGACATATGATACATACGAAGCGCAGCAAAGCCCGTTAGCTTTAAACCTCGCAATATCCGGCGCTTTGCCCGTTTTGTTATCCGCCGCCACGGTTTCAAGCCCCGACGGACCTGTGCCGTAGCCTATGCCCGACCGCACAGGCGCCGGAGCATTGCCGCTGTAGGTTTTAAAAATACTGCCGTCCGCTTTCTGCGCGTCTGTTTTGTAGCCCGTGTAGGTCAGCGCGTCTAAATATATATTGTCAAGCATTTTGCTCGGAATATCTGCCGCGGGTGCGGCGGACAAATTTAAAAGCGAGCTTGCCAAAATTACGAATATCATAAAACAACAAACGATTTTATGATATTTGTCTTTTAATAAAAACATAAAAATATCACCGTCCTATATAGTATTCGTCGTAAACGCTGCCGGATATTTTAAGGGGCTTTGAATTTTCCTTAGCCGTAACAGCCCCGGCTGGCGTCCACATATCTGTTTTAATAAGCTGAATAACATAATTCCCGTCGGGGTAGCTCAGCGGTATAAAGTGCTGCTTGCCGTAGCCGAAATTATCCGGAAACTCAAAAAAGCCGTTTAAAGTATTTTTAATAAGCGTTTTACACTTGTTCTGAACTTCCGCATACCCGAACTCCGGAAACAGCGCCGTTATATACTGCACATCGGTGTAGGAATTGTATAACGCTATATTCCTGCCCGAAACAGCCGTGAATTTCGCCGCTATGTTTGTGTAAAACCCTCTGCCGGAGGATATTTTGTTATCCGCCCCGCGCGCAGGATACAGCGTGTCCGGGCTGCCGTCAATTCCTATGCCGTAGTCCCTTTTTTCAAAGCCCGTATCTGTATATACATATTCCCACCAGGTGGCATAGCCCTCGGTCTCTCCGGGCGGATACGCCTTATTAAACCCTTTGGGAGCTGCCGCCTCATACGAAGTATCGGGCGTAGTTAAATATGTATACGGCACGGTATCGTAGCTTTTCCCGTCTGTAAATATATCCTTGCCGTCAGATACAACCGTAAGGCGTGCTGATACCTCTCCGCCTATATCCTTCGGCACACGCCACTTGAAATAGCAAAGGTTTTTATCCTTTTTGGGGACTATAACGCTTTTTTCTTCGCTGTATATAATCTCCGACGGCGTTATTATTTCAAGCCGTGCCTTTAAATCCTTATCCGGCGTGTAATCTCTGCCCGATGGGTTTACTATAAACCCGCTTGTTATAACATAGGTTTCCTCGCGGTACGGGGCGTTTGCCTCTATTAGCACCGCCTCAAGAGGTTTGTCTGTTTCAAGCCCCAAAAAGATATATTGGTTATCTAACCCCATTGTTCCCGAAAGCCCGGACGGGTATCTCGGAAAGCTGTGCTTGCTGCTCGGATACGGCGCAAGGTCGGTAACCGCACCGAAAAAGCTTTTGCCCTCTGCCGGGCGGATATTTGTAATTGTATACGCTGTGCCGTATTTCAGTATCTCGCAGAAGTCCGAAACATTTTGCTTGTATAGGCTGCCGTCAAGGTAAACATCAAAGGTGCACCAGCCGTCAAGAGTAACCTCCTGCTCGCCGTCCAATACTCCGTTTACATCAAGATAAAACTTTTTGGTGGTAAAATCCGGGCAAACGGCAATATTCTTTGTGACCTTGCCCTCAATAGCGTCGCCGCGCCAAGACGCGCCGTTATAGTCTAAATGAGCTTTCGGCTTTACATCCGTTATCTTATAGCTCGAACCCGCGTCCACCTTTTGGTAGTAATCGATCACATCGTCTGCAACCAATTTGCCGTTTACATATACATCACAGGTGCCGCAGTCTTTAAGGTCGTACACCATATCATCGTTTAGAATACCGTTTACATCAAGATAATACTGCGCGGGTCTTGAAAGGTTGCTGCCGTAAAGTATAGCCGCGCCGTAGCCGTTTTTAATAATGGACTCAAAGGTTATGCGCACCGTGGTATTTGCCGCCGCGGGTATGCCGACATACGCCGCCTTTAACCGCAGGGAATTCGGTAAATGGCGGTTGGTATAGTTTGCGATAAAGCCCCAGCTGTTGCTGTTTGAGGATATATTGCCGTTGCTGTTGATTCCGAATTTCGTAGAGCCGTAAAAGGCTATTTCGGTGACCGTAAGCGAATGGTATGTGCCCTGAATTTTAACCGGGAATATTGGCTCTATAAGCACAGCCCAGCGGCTGCTTTCAAGGGTGGATATGCTTATACTCCACAGCTTAGATAACAGCTTATATACATTGCTGTCATTGCACCAGCCCTCTATCTGCGTAGTCACTTCGGGCAAAGCAAGCCCTAAATCCTTATCCCACCAACAGCCCGAATATCCGTTACTTGTGCTGACCGAAAGCCAGCTGTAATTTCCCCGGATATATGTTTTAGGATATTTCGCGTTGGGCTTATAGTATGTGAGATAATTCTTCCTGTCCTTACTTTGCGTGGCATGTCGGTAAACATCCTTGCTTCCGTTTATGCCGTTGCCCTTATTGTCTATTACAGTAAATCTGTAACCCACGGCGCGGTTGCTGTTGTTGGCAAGCATATCCGGTATAGCATAACCGCCCTTTGAATTAGTGGTACTGCTGCCGTCGCCTGCAGCAGAGCTTGAACCGTTAAAATTTAAAGCGAACGCCGGCACAGCGCAAATTATTGTTATAGCCACGGCGAACACCGCGCCTAAAAATATTTTAAATCTTCTCATAGGCTATCCTCCGCAGGTATGGCAGGTGTGTTTCGGAATATTTCTGCCGCAGTTAGGGCAGGTCATATCCCCGTCAGCTAAACTGTACCTTATGCACGTGCCGTTTAACCCGTCGCCGCGTACTTTACCGCAATGCTCGCATTTATCCGTTACCGTTTCCTCTTTTATTTCATACGGCAGCTGCACCCACTCATTGGGTCTTATCTCGTAATACCCGCCGTAGGTTTTCTCGGTGGTAAGCCCCTCTGCCGTGCGGTAGATAATTTTGCTCTCGCCGTCCCATGAAATACCGGTTTCGGGGTCGGCGTCGCGGACATATTTTTTAGTTTCCTGCGCGCTGCCTTGTAATATAGGCTCGTTGTAAACCTCTTTCTTTTGCTCGGCTTTTTGCAGTATTTTATCCGCCTCGGTTTCGTCGGGCTTTAAGCCATTGCCGTTATCCTCAATTTCAGCCTTTGTGCTTTCTGTTTTGCTGTCACTTGTGGGAATTTCGGCAGATATTTTTATCTCCGAATCATTCGCGCTGCTTACTGTCTCGTTTTTGCCCGGTTTCCTTGCAGCAGCATATATAATGCCTGCAATACACCCGGCACAAAGCAAACAGCTTAAAATTATTAAAAAAATTTTTTTAGATTTCAAATTCAATCCTCCCTAAACTTAAAATTAAATACTCCGGTTATTTTAACCGGCACATTGGTATACACCGCGGTTATATTCCCGAACCTTACGGGCGCTTTAAGCGTATAGCTGACGGTATAATTAAGCCTGTCCGTCTCGCGAAATTCTATTTTTAAATCCTTTATCTCATAGTTTTCCTGAGCGCCCGTATATTCGCTTAAAATGCTTTCAAAGCTTTCCTCATCAAGCGTTTCGGCAAACTCCGAATAGTTCTTTACGCCGTTATATATTTCTATGGATTTATGGGTCACAAACCCGTCAAGCGCCTGACGTACATCTCTTTTAGATTGATTTACCGCCGTTACTGCCGAGATAAATGAAATTGTTACCGACAGCACCATACAAACACAAACCGTTATTATACAGGCGGGGATATATCCGTCGGCTTTTTTATTTTTGATCCACATCTATTTGCTGTACCTCTCAGAAATTCCGAATCTTTTAACCGTCACGGTTATGGGTATTTTAAACGCTCCAGCGCCCTTAACATCCATTCCGGCAGATACCTCAACCCACATACTGTCGCCTAACTGCACCGTTTCGGCGGTCGCGTCAAAAAATTCGTTCGCGCCGTAATCTATATCGTAGTAAAGATATTCGTCACAGTGCCGACTGTCGCACGCCCAGAATTCATCGGTAAACCCTCCCGAATAACAGGCGGTGGTTATAAGGTCGTCGGCGGTCTGCCCTAAAGATATGCGGAGCATTATAAGCTCAAAAATGTTAAGAAGTATAACGGCGAGGGTTATAAGGACCAGCGCCGAAATACATACCTCAACATATCCGTCACCTTTTTTATTTTTAATTCTTTTAAGCATTTCCTAACCCCCAAACAAAGCGCTCATACTGCTGCCAATCTGGCAAACAATAACCGTCATGTAGATCAGCATAAAGCAGACAAGCAGCGCGACCGACAGCTTTTTAACCCTTTTGGGTGCTTTCTTTGCCTTTTCCTTCAGCTTTTCACGGCGGACGTCGGATAATTTCAGCGTGAGCGATGAAAAATACATCCGCATATCGTCGCCGCGGATAATACCTAAAAGCCCTCTGCATATATCCGACATCATAGGACTGCCGACCCTTCCCTCAAGCCTCGTTACCGCCGTTTCGTAACCGCCCGACCGCATATCTGCCGCCGTTATTTTAAGCTCGTCGGCAAGCTCCTTTTCGGTATTCGCGGAATAGCTTTCAATAATATATAAAACATCACGCGAATGCTTTAAGGTTTTTTCTGCGGCGTTTGCAAGCCCCGGCAGAGCATACTCTATCTTCTCTCGCCTCGCTTTAAGCTTTTTGGATAGCTTTCGGTTCTCGCCGGTATATGTAACAACTGCCGCTATTAAAAAAACGGGGCACAAAAGCGGGAAAATAAAGGCGAACGGAACGGCAAATACCGCTGTAACCCCTGCCTTTACAATCGCGTTTGCTCTGAACTGTTCGGGCGTAAGTGGAATATCTGCGCTTGCAAGGTCGTTAACAAGCGAAATTCTTTTGTATTCGTTTATCTTAATATGCTCGGATAATTTTAACGACAATCCCGACAGCCACAGCTCGGCGGCAGACTCCTTTTTGCTCCGTTTTTTTAAGAGATTTTTAACCACCCTTGAGGTTTTAATATACGGTATTTTAAAAATATCCAATGATACAAGTATTAAGCCTGCGGATAACACCGCGCAGAAAACTATTTTTAAAAACACTTTTAATCCCTCACTTTCACAGGCTTGGTATATTTCTTCATTAGAATAAAGGTAACTAAAATTACCGCGCCGCAAATTCCCGTTACCGCCTTGCCGGGTGTGGTATATATAAGGGTATTAAACCAATCGCGGTTTAAAAGATACAAAAGCGGGATATTTCCGACCACCAAAAGCACCATCATTAGGTATTCGTTTTTGGCGTCCCTTAAAATTCCGGAAAGCTCGGTGTTAATTCGCCGTACATCCGAAAGTCGGGCGACAATAGGCAAAAGCGTATCTTTAAGCGTTCGGTCGTCCTGACATCTTACAAGCGCTAAAACCCATTCTCTGAAAATCCCGTCCTGAGTTTTATCCGCCATATTCATAAGCGCAGATTTTATGTCGGGCGATACAGTCTCGGTTTCGGTTAAAAATTCTTCAAACACAGAGTAAAGCGGCGGTTTAATATATTTAAGGTTTTCTTTTACCGAGGATATAATATCCTCGCTGCGTAAATATGAATTTGTGACCGCCGAAAGGGTCGTTTCCATTTCATCTGCAAGCTGCTTTTCGTAGGCGGAGATAATCGACGAAAGATACAGAAACGGTGCGGCACCGCAGGCAATGCAAAATACCGACAGCAGGAAAATATTGTTCAGCATTACCGCCGCGGCAGCGCCCAAAAACATAAGCACCACCGCCGCCGTAACGGATACCGAAAAGCTTTTTGTTTTGCCTGTGGCTTTCAGCGCATTTTTAAGCTTTATCAGCCGCAAATATGCCGATTGCTTTTCTTTTCCTCTTAATGCCGCCGACCTTGCCACTATTGTGCCTTTAGGCTTTAGCGCCCTTAAAAGACCGTCGGTTATGCTGTCGGGAGTAAGCTCAAATACAAGGCATATCCCCATTACTGCCGTCAGCATTGCAAGAATTTTAAACACCACTGTCATCTGCCCCCTTTGTCTCAAATTTCCTTAATACATCCGCCGGCGCGCCGTACTGCAAAAGCCGTTTTTTAAGGCTGTCGCTCATAATCTCCGGCTGCTCAAAATGCCCCTTTATTATGTACTTTCCGTTTTTTATACTGTTTTCAGTAATTGCATATCTGAAAAGCGTGCGGTATTCTCTGTTTCCGTCACCCGACACTATACACTCGGATATATCCATTATCTTTCGGTTGCTGTCTTCAAGTCTGTGGGCGAACACCACCAGCGGAAACGCCTGCGCCGCTTGGGAAAGAGAGGTTTCAAACTTTATAGGGAACTTCTTCTGGCACAAAAGCGCCAATCTTGTATGCGCCGCGTCCGCCGCCAATGCGTGAATGGTGGAAACCACGGTGTGCCCGGTAAGGCTTGCCTCGACTGCCGAATACGCCTCGCTGTCGCGAATTTCTCCCACTACCACAATATCCGGGTCAAAGCGGAGAGACGCCACAACAAGATCCTCCTGCGCTATATTCAGCCCCTCATCATCCGACGGGCGGGAAAGCGTATGCACAACATTGTTTACCACCTTACCGTCTCTGCGCTTTACCAAAGATAATTCCCTTGAACCCGACTCAATGGTAAAAATTCTTTTGCCGTCGGGTACGGTGTCAAGCAGCGCATTTAAAAGCGTTGTTTTGCCTGATGAGGTAGCCCCCGCCACAAGAAATGAAACGCCGTACCGCAGGCACATACAAAGAAAATCCACCATCTTATTTGTCGCCGTTCCGACGGTTACTATCTTCTCGGTAGTAATATCTGAATTGTGTAAGAGCCTTATTGACGCGGCTATCCCTCTGTCCTCATCTACAACAGGGCTTTTAACTGCGGTTATTCGTGTGTTGCCGGGCAAATGCCCCTGAGCTATGGGGGAGGCGTTGTCTATTATCATGCCGGAATGGTGCAGCAGCCGCTTTATAATGTCCTCGGCGTGCCGTGGGCTTAAAAAATGCTCGTCCGCTTTTTCCGTTATGCCGTTGCGGTAGGTGACGGCTATATCGTCCCAGCCGTTTATATTCACTTCCTCAACATCTTTTCTGCCGAGATATTTTGTAAGGACGGAATACTCCGCCATTTCGGAATACAGCCTGTCCGTCAGCGCTTTAAGCTCCGTTTCGTCGGTATACCCGCTTTGCCTTAAATACTGCTCGGTATATGCCCTTAACTGCTCCTTTTTGTTGGCGTTTACAGCACCCGAATATACAGCGGATATATGCCGCTGGGTACTTTGGAGCAGCTCCGAAAATTCCTGACTGTTCACAGCACCGCCCCCGCAATGCCGCGGCACACAGCGCTGAATTTCTGATCGGGTATTTTGTGGGTCAGCTCTCCGGTTATATACTGCTGCTTTAAATATATACTGTACGGCAGTATATATTTAGCGTTTGCAAACCCCGCTTTCACTTCGCCTACCGGCAGGTAAAGGTCTTTATCCGTTATATTTATTACGCCTATACTTTTGCCCTTGATCTGCTCATATGTCTTTTCAAATGAAGCGTAATATGCCGCCGAGCGGATATCCGGCGTTACAAGCTGCACGGCTTTATCTGCCGCCGCCATACCGTAAACGGATAGCGGGTCGTCAAGCGACGAGGTGCAATCCAAAAACACATAGTCTGCAAGGGATTTGCACACCTCAAAAAACTCTGCGGTTTTATCCTTGGTAGGGCGGGAATATGTATATCTGTTTTCTCCCGCCTTGTAGCCCAAAAAACCGAAATTATCCGCTTTCGGCAGCGGCACGGTATGCCGCAAAATATTCTCTTTTGTAATGCTTGTGTGCTCCAGCGCCTCGCCGAGCGAGTATAATTGTTTTTCGCTTGCGCTTGGAAACACAAGCCCCATAAAGGGCGTTACGGTGTCGGCAGAAATATATATTACGCTGCCCTTAAAGTGGTAATATATTTCCTGCGCTATTTTAATTCCCGCTGCGGTTTTGCCGCTTTGGGGCGGACCGCACAATAATGTCAATTTACTCATTCTTTTATTTCCCTCCGAAATATTTTTCCTGCGCCTCTAAAAAGACATTGGCGTTTTCAGCCTTTCCTCTGTATGCAAGGGACACTTGTATATTCCCGCTGTTTTCATATTCGGCAATAAGCCGTGCCTGCACCGAATTGCAAAGCACGGTCACGGCAGCGGCAGTCGGCTTTACTCCGTTTTCGTTTGCCTTTGCCTTATCCGCGTCGGTGCCGTCGCCTGTTGTGGTGGTTATGACCTTCAGGCATTTAAGCTCCGGCGGTATTTTGGTTTCGCCGTTCTTGTCAGTTATTAGCAGGGTTATAATGTCCCCGGCGGTTATCTTGCCCGAAAGCCCCGCCGCAAGGCTTTTGACCGTAAAGCTGACGGCGTTTTTATCTCCGTCAAGGCTTGCGAACGCTTCCTTTACACTATTGCCCATACCCGACAGCTTTTCTTTTTTCAGATAATCCCCCGCGTACAGGTCGGATAAAGCGTACTTCCCCTTTATATCCTTTAAATTCAAAATTACTCCGCTTGGCACGGTGGACTTTTTTACCTTTACGCTTTCGGTACAGTCTGCGGTTATTTCCTCGCCTTGCCTCACATCCCGTGAAAGTCTTATAACCGTCATATCTCCGCCCAAAAGTCTGTTTATTAAGGGCGAAAAGCCGAATGTAATTAAAAGGCTTAAAAATATGCAGACAATACCTAAAATTGTTCTGTTTTTCATTCCTATGATTTGCCTCCTCTTTTGTGTCTTGCCGCTTACTGCTTATGCTATAAAATATGCCGTCATAAATGCCGGCGTTAAATACGGCAGCAGCGGAAAGCTCTTTTGTTTTCTAAGCTTATTTATTACCACTGCCGCAAGCAAGCCTAATACCAACGCTGCGGCGGTATTAAAGAATCCTAACACAAGGGATACCGCGCCTGCAAATTTGACATCTCCGCCGCCTATCCCGTTTTTGGTTACGGCGGAAGATATTAAAAGTATTAAAATGATCCCGGCAAAGGCAATTAAGGATAAAATCAATTCTTTCGGCTCTTTACCCATAATCCCGGTTATACCGAGCATTACGGATAAAAAGTCGGCACACTCGCGTGTTTTAATATCCTCAAACGCCGCGTACAGCATGATAATACACATCACACCCCCACGCGCCGCCTTTGCCGACGCTCCGAAAAAACAGAGCAGCGCCGCCATTGTTATTAGCGCCGTTACGGTGAAAACAACCGCCGTTTTCTTTTTATTTCCGCCGAAGCTTTCAGCCGCGCTTTTGCCGGTTATATATCCCGCAAAGCCTGTGATCAGCAAAAGTAATATTGCCGTTATTACAAACTTTGCGGTACTGTATTCAGTTCCGGTAAATTTCTCGATTACCGGAAGCATATTTTCTCTCAAATATATACCCTCCTTTCGGCGGAGCTTTTACGCCCCGCCTATGGATTCTGTTTTTTATGCCGTCTATGCCGTATACGCGAACATACTGTTCACTTTTTCGGTGACCTTCGGCATAACGGTGCCGTTGAGCAATGCGTAAAGCAGAGTCAGCACCAGTGCGCCGAGGACTACGGCTATAAGGATCTTAACGCCCGTATCCACATAGCCCTCGGCTTTTCTTGTCTGTATAGCGCATTTAGCGCCTATTGCCAAATTATTTGCTCCTCTGCGGAGCTTATCTAAAAACTTTTTCATTGTAATTCTTTCCTCCGTTTAAATATTCGTCAGGTTGTGGCTCCGCTGTAATTAAACAGCTCCGAAACCTTTGTAGTCACCGTTCCCATAACGGTTGTTTTAAGAAGCGCATAAAGCAATGTGAGCACCAGCGCACCCAAAACCACCGCAATTAAAATCTTTACGCCGGTATCTACATAGCCCTCTGCCTTGCGGTTTTTGAGCGCCACGCTTGTGGCTATAACGGCGTTATCTGCCTTGCGGCTTAATTTTTTCAAGAATTTCTTAAACATTTTTGATTTCTCCTTTTTTGGTTTCTTATATTTGTTTTTTCTGCGGACGGCTTGGCGTTCCGCTTTGCCGGTCCCACCGGCTTTACTGATACATCGGACTCACCTCCCCGTATTTGATTTTTTTAGAAATACAAAAAGCCCCGGCTTTTCCGTTTGGAAAAACCGAGGCTTGGATTTAAAAATATTTAACTGTTACTTTTCGTATTCGTCTGTCACCGTTACCATAATGCAAGTATACCACAAGTCGTCAACGCAGGTTACACCCACGCCGGTATATTTCATTTCGTCTGAACCTACATACGGCCAATGGCGGTGGCTTTCTATTATTATCTGCGCTAAGCACTGACCTATTTTGTCCGCGCTGCCGACTATGCCCGCCATTGCTATTGCTTCCTGCGCGCCTATTTCGTAATATCCGTCACTGCCGTATTCAGACATATCTATGAATTTGCCGTAGCCTGTGGCTTTCGCCGCTGTCTGCCAATCGTCAGGGTCGTGGGCGAAATTCGATATTAGCTGAACCGCGCGGTACTCTGCGTAAGCCGTAAGGTCGGAACGCTTTTGAAGCTTTCCGCTGCCGATTTTCTCCCGCGCCGTATTCAGGTAATAAATTACTCTGTCTGCAGCCGCTTTTGTATCCGCTGCCGTTGCTCTTTTAGGAGTTTCGGGTTTTGTTTCGGGTAACGGTTCGGGATTGTTATTTGCAGGCAATGCGCTCGCTTTGCTTTCAGGTTTTTTATCTACCTCCCAAACCGACGTATTCGGCTTTGGTTCGGTTGACGGTACCTGTTCGTAGCTTTGTGCAGCTTTTGCACCCGCCTCGGAAACCGCTGCTTCATCCGTTTGCATTGCCTCGCTTGCCGTTACCGTTTCGGTAACAACCGAGCCTTCGTCATACCGAATATTTGAGTCGCTTGCGTTACTTTCATTTTTTCTGCAACCGACAGTTGTTGCCAGCATAACTGCGATAAAAGTAATAAGCAAATTTTCGGATATTTTCACACCCGATGATTTGTTCTTTGAAAGTATATTTGTTTTCCTTTTAAGCATTTTATTCCCCTCGCTTTTTTCTCTTGCTTTTTTGAAATATGGCGTTTTTTCGGTCGGTGTTTTGTTGGAAAAATAGGGTTAATGTACTGCTTCTGACTGCTTAAAAGCCTTTATTTATGCGGGTTTGCTGAAATAATCCCATAAGAACATCTGCACCAAAGCAGGCACAGTCTCACGACTGGGGCTATGTATGGGGCAGCTACGGCGAGGTGCTTACGCAGAAAACACTGAACTCGAAAGCCAAGCAATACCCCGATGAGGTCGGCAGCAAGGCAGACTTTATCAAGACACATTGGCTCGGCAGACGGACTGCGGACTGCATCGGACTGATTAAGGGCTACGGCTGGCTGAACACCCAAACTGGTACTATCGAATACGGCACAAACGGTATGCCCGACATCGGTGCAGATACGATGTTCAATAACGCCAACGAAAAAGGTACGATCGACACACTCCCCGAAATTCCGGGGCTTGCTCTTTGGCACAGCGGTCATATCGGAATCTATATCGGAGACGGCAAAGTGATACACGCCGCCAACACCCATGCAGGCGTTATTATCTCCGATGTTTCAGGCAGCGGCTTTACACACTGGCTCAAGATACCGTATATCTCCTATTCGGATGATGCTGAATAAAGATTACAGTGCGGCAGGAGTGATCCTGCCGCACTGAACATAGCGGTAGATTTTTTTGCAATCTGGTGTTATAATTATTTTT
>ERZ772879.845-NODE-845-length-22907-cov-15.414800_pt1 | contig 22907 bp, 15 predicted proteins | sample MGYA00580582_ERZ772879 | MGnify/ENA primary metagenome ERZ772879 (study PRJEB29015, sample SAMEA2737682) | human gut metagenome | biome: human gut; feature: human-associated habitat; material: faeces | place: China | collected 2012 ... | reverse complement strand
GCCGTCCATATCCGCTCCTGACTTTGCTGAATGTCCTCCAGATCGGCCTCATAGATGCGGCCTGTTTCGTGGGCGCGGCGGGTGAGCTGGTTGAGGTTGTTGCTGGAATACCGAAGCAGGGACACCAGCTCCCGCAGCTCCGGAAGGTCGAGCTTCACCACATATCCGTCAATCGCCATCTTGCGGAGATACGCCGCCATGTTGGTGGTGCCGAACTGTGCCATCTTCGTTTCAATCATTTCCCGCTCCTGCGGCGTGACGCGGAATTTGAGCTGAATATCCCGCTTGCGTTTTGCCATCGCTCAACGCTCCGGGGCTTTGGACTTCGCCGAAATTTTCGGCGAAGTTGTTTCAGGCGGCTTTTTCAGCTTGTCCCGGACAGAGGTTTTCTGCTGCTCCTGCGCATAGGCTTTGCGGGTCTGGCTGAGAAACAGATCGACCAGACCGGGATGGCTGTTGACGGCCAGATAGCAGTTGCGGTCAGTACCCCATGCGTCGGAATTGGCGGGGATGGACATAGCGTTTGCCCATGCTCTGTTGTCGGGAGAATACCGCCTGTCCCAATCTGCTTGACAGACGGTGATGGCGAGGATATGAAACGCGCGGTCATAGCCAAACTGCTGCACCACCTGATCGACTGCCGCTGTATCCAGCCGGTTATCCCGGTAGTGGTCGCGGATGGCGGCTTCGATCGCTTCCTTGCAGGCCGTGTTCGCCTGATTGGAAGCGCGGTAGGCCGCAAGCTCGGTATGCTCTCTGGCGTAGGCCGCCGTGTGCTTGTAAACAGGAATATTTTTCATCATCGTGCCTCCATTTCTTTTTTGTGGGGCTTTTCCGGTATGCCATGAACGGGCGGCGCTTTCAGCCTGTCCAGAACGGAAGGCCGCGCCGATTTTGCAATCGCCTGCTCAGGCTGCGGCTGTCCCTTACCGTCCAGATTCAGCTCCATATCCAACTCAATGAGCCTCGCCGTTTTTGCGGCCAGCTCCTGCTCCTGCGGGAACGGCTTACCGACCTCGGCCTTTGCCGCTGCCTGCTGGTTATAGAGGTTTTCAAGCTGCTCCTGAACGCTGCGCAAACGCTCCGGCATTTTATCCAGCGCGTTCTCGATGCGGACAAGGTTGCCTCTGGCATCCGAGCCGAGTTCAACGCGATGGGTCATCTGGCCTTTCAGCGTCAACGTGTACGTTTTCCACATGGAATCAAAAGCAACGGACATGGTAAAGCCGCGATAGCTGCCGATCTGTACCGGGTCTTTGCCCTTGACCTCCTTGCAGGTATCCAGCAACGCGGCACCGGCGTTTTCCTTATCAGTGAGCCGGTCGCCGCGAATCTCCATGCCGACAAAGCCTTCTGCCGGGAGCGGATGCTCCGCGAGGGTCTGCATATCCGCCTCCAGCCCACGAACAAAGCCTTTGTGTTCTTCTATCTTTTCTGGGAAGTATTTCAGCAGACTGTCCTCCAAGCGGAATTGCTTGCTGTTGTGGTCTGCTTTCATAATTTTTAGCTTGGACACCTCAATGTCCAAATCCATGCGCTCCTTGATACGGGGATCACCGGCACACAGCGCCTTGATCTCCGCAAAGGACAGCGCCGTAGCGTCCACGTCCTCACAGGAGCGAACCGGGGATTTTGAGGTCATGATCTGAGAGATGAATTTCTGTTTGTTCTCAACGGTCTGCCAGAGGTAGGCGTCAAAAGTCCCTTCGGTCACATAGCGGCAGACATGAACGAGCTTGTTCTGATTGCCCTGACGCTCGATGCGGCCTTTTCGCTGCGTGAGATCACGGGGACGCCACGGGCAATCCAAATCGTGAAGTGCGACCAAACGATCTTGCACGTTGGTGCCCGCGCCCATCTTGGCCGTGCTGCCCATCAGGACGCGCACTTGACCGCTGCGTACCTTTGCGAACAGTTCTCGCTTTTTGACCTCCGTATTGGCATCGTGGATGAACGCGATCTGTTCCGGGGGCATACCGGCGTCAATGAGCTTTTGGCGCACATCCTCATAGACCGTGAACGGCGTTTCCGCGCTTTCCTCCAATGAAATCGCGCTCTCCAGCGCATGGATTTCCGGGCTGTCCAGCGTACCAGGGGAAGCCTTTGCCGCCCGCTGCGAGGGCGTGGCCTTTGGCGTAGAAATGTCGCAGAACACAAGCTGTGTCAGTTTTTCCTCCTCGCCGTCGCGCCAGTATTGGAGAATGTTCGCCACGCACTGATTGACCTTGGTGGTTTCCTCGTCGGGGAGCATGGGATTGATGATGCGCTGGTCAAGCCCCAGCTTGCGTCCGTCCGAGGTGATTTTAAGCATATTGTCCACATCCGGGCTGACCGCACCGCTGTGTACCTTGGACGCACGTTCCGAGAGAGCTTTCACCATGTCCTGCTGGATCTGCGTGGGTTTGGTGGCGATGGTGTGGTACGCAACCTCTGGCGTGGGCAAGTGGAGCTGATCCGCCGTTTTGATGTCGGCGACCTCTTTGAACAGATTCATCAATTCGGGTAAGTTGAAAAACTTTGCAAAGCGCGTCCTTGCCCGGTAGCCGGTTCCCTCCGGGGCAAGCTCCAGCGCGGTGGTGGTTTCACCAAAGCGGCTTGCCCAGCAATCGAAGTGGCCCATACCCATCTCTTGCAGCCGGTCATGCTGCAAATAGCGCTGGATGGTATAAAGCTCTGTCATGGAGTTGGAAACCGGGGTGCCGGTGGCAAACACCACGCCGCGCCCGCCGGTCAGCTCATCCATGTAGCGGCACTTTGAGAACATATCCGAGGATTTCTGCGCATCGGTGGTGGAAAGCCCTGCCACGTTGCGCATCTTTGTATAGAGGAAAAGATTTTTATAATTGTCCGACTCGTCCACAAACATCCTGTCTACGCCGAGCTGTTCAAAGTAAATCACATCATCCTTGCGGTCGCTGGCTTGCAGCTTTTTCAGCCGCGCCTCCAGCCCCTTTTTCGTGCGCTCCAAGCTCTTGATGGTAAAGCTGTTGCCGCCTGCGAGCTTGGTATCCTGAATGCCATCGGTGATTTCCTCAATCTGCTGATGAAGGAGCCGCTCCTGCCGCTCCGGGCTGATGGGGATACGCTCAAACTGCGAGTGGCCGATGATAACGGCGTCATAGTCGCCGGTGGCGATACGGGCGCAGAATTTCTTGCGGTTGTGGGTTTCAAAGTCCTTCTTGGTAGTGACAAGGATGTTGGCCGAAGGGTAGAGCCGCAGAAACTCAGACGCCCACTGTTCCGTCAGATGGTTTGGCACGACAAAAATGGATTTCTGGCACAGTCCCAATCTCTTAGATTCCATCGCAGAGGCTACCATTTCAAAGGTTTTTCCCGCGCCGACCTCGTGTGCCAGCAGCGTATTCCCGCCGTACAGCACATGGGCGATGGCGTTTTTCTGATGCTCTCGGAGGGTGATTTCCGGGTTCATACCGGAGAAAACGATGTGGCTGCCGTCATACTCGCGGGGACGAGTGCTGTTCATTTCCTCGTTGTACTGCCGTACCAGCGTTTCTCGCCGCTCCGGGTCTTTCCAAATCCAGTCCTTGAACGCATCCCGGATAAGCTGCTGCTTCTGCGCGGCAAGGGTGGTTTCCTTGGCGTTGAGGACGCGGCGCTCCCGCCCGTCTGCGTCCTCAATGGTATCGTAGATGCGAATGTCGCGGAGGTTCAGTGCATCCTCCAGCAGCCGGTAGGCGCTGGCACGGTCTGTGCCGTAGGTGGTGAATGCCGCCACGTCGTTGTAGCGCACCATGCTCTTGCGGGAAACCTGCCATTCTGCGGTGTACGGGACATAGCTGATCTCGATCTGCCCACGCAGATAGCGGGGCGTTTCAAAGGTTTCGTACATGAATTGCTCGATGTATTTCTTATCAAGCCATGTCGCACCCAGCCGCACCTCAATTTCACTGGCTTCAAGGTTTTTCGGCTGGGCAGCAATCAGGGCGTCCACATTCCCGGTGAAGAACGGGTTGCGCGCTGCTACGCGCTGCGCGGTGCGGAGCTTCTGCCGGACGTTGCCGGAGAGATATTCGTCCGCCGTCTGCCAGCCCTTCGCCCAATGCTCGCCGCCGTCCTCCAAGTCAAACGGGCCGCTGTTGGGTTCCTTGTAAATGACACCCTTCAAATCCTCAACGATCTGCGGGATTTTCTCGCTGCCGCCCATGAGGGAGGCCATAAAGTCGAGATCGACGCAGGCTTTTTCTCCGATGCAGACAGCAAGGGCTTCGCTGGAGGTATCCACAGAATCTACGCTGCGCTGCTGCTTGATGGTGCGCTTGTGGAACATATCCGCCTTGCGCTCCAGCTTTCCGTCGTCGTCCAGCACTTCCAGTGAACACAGGAGGTAGTAAGAGGAATCGTCAGAGAACGCAAGACGGTTCGCACGGTCATTGATTAGGCCATGTTTTGCGGAGAACGCATCATAGAGGCGGTTTAGCTCGGCCTGTGCTTCCTGAATCCGGCTTTCTGCGCTGTACTCGTCCATTTGCAGGGCAATCAGCTCATTCACGCAATCCCGCAGCGCGACCATGCCCTTGACACGCTCGGCGGCGGTGGCGTTCAGCTCCGGTTTGACCATGCGGCTGTTTTCCCGGTAATACACCTCGCCGCCCACCACGGTGTAGGAGTAGTTTTTCACATTGGGGTCTGCGGGGATGGACGTGTCGATCTGTTCGCCCTCGCCCAGCTCTGGCAGCTCCGCTTCCTGATAGGTGCCGCGAATGTTTTTCACTGCATCATGGAGCTGATCTGCAAGTTTCAGCCCCTCAATGGGGACAACGGTGAAGTCCTGCTTGCCGTATTGGGTACTTTCGGAGGTCTGCCTGCCGAGGATCATCTCCGGGTGGTCAACAAAATAGCGGTTGATGGCAAAGCCATCCTCGTTCTGGCCGAGGTGTACCCAATCCGGTTCGATCTCAATGGGACGGTCACGCTTTTGGAGAAAGAGAATGTCCGAAACCACATCCGTACCGGCGTTGGCGCGGAACGCATTGTTGGGAAGCCGAATGGCACCCAGCAGCTCCGCCCGCTGCGCGATGTACCTGCGGACTTCGGGCGATTGCTTGTCCATCGTATAGCGGGAGGTCACGAACGCGATCACGCCGCCCGGTCGCACCTGGTCGAGGGTTTTGGCAAAGAAGTAGTCGTGAATGGAAAAACCGAGCTTGTTATAAGCCCGGTCATCTACCTGATATTGTCCGAACGGGACGTTGCCCACGGCGAGGTCGTAAAAGTCTTTTCTGTCCGTTGTCTCAAAGCCTGCGATGGTAATGTCCGCCTTGGGGTAAAGTTGCTTGGCAATACGCCCGGTAATGCTGTCAAGCTCCACGCCGTAGAGCTTGCTGCCCTGCATCTGCTCCGGCAGCAGGCCAAAGAAGTTGCCGACGCCCATTGACGGTTCCAGAATATTGCCGGTCTGGAAGCCCATATTGCCGACCGCTTCATAGATCGCTTTGATAACGGTGGGGCTGGTGTAGTGTGCGTTCAGCGTGGAGGCACGGGCGGCAGCGTATTCCTCCGGGGAAAGTGTGGCGTACAGCTCTGCAAACTCGTCCGACCAGTTTGGCTTATTCTCATCGAACGCATCGGCCAGACCGCCCCAGCCCACATAGCGGGAGAGGATTTCCTGCTGCTCCGGGCTGGCCTGTAAGCCCTCAAACTCAAGCTCTTGCAGGAGGTGGATAGCCGCCATATTTGCCCGAAACTTCGCTTTTGCGCCGCCGACGCCGAGGGCATCATCGGTGATGTGAAAATTCTGCGCATTGCGATGGCTTTCCGCCTTGAAGTCGGCATAAGCGGCCTGCTCCGCAGCGGCGACGCTGGGAAAGTCCTGCCACTCGCCGTCAATGGGGATGGATACCGCAGGACGGTGTGCGGGAGGCTCGTCAATCTCAGCCTGAGAAATGGCGTCATCAAAATCAGGCACAAACTCGCCCATTTCCGAAAGCGCCGCGCGCCCTTCCTGCTCCAGAATCAGAGCTTCTTCCTCACTCATGGTGGGAGGTTCAGGCTCGGCGGGTTCCGCAGAGGGCGGGTCATGCTCCGGTTCCGGGATGTGCAGCGTTTGGATTTCTATGTCGTAGGGCAAGTGCGTTTTCTCGGCAGGATAGAACGCGACGGGTTTGGTGACAGGCTGCGGCTGCTCCCGTTCCTGCTCTTCAACAAACGAGCGTATAAACGCAATGTGTTCAGCGCGGAAGATGGGAAAGCCCTGCCTGTTTTGAAAAGTCACATCGCGCAGAGATACTTCATCCGTGCCGAAATTTACGCTGTCAATGACAAACTTCCGTCCGTCAATCTCCAGCTCCATGCCAATGGGGATATACTCCTTGGCATCGGCCTCGTTGATAACATCATAGCCGTCGGTTTCATTTGGCTGCGCAAACACGAAGCTGTGTCCATGCTCCAGCAGCCGCTTTGCGGCGCTTGCCCATTGTCCAAAATCATAGCCGGTCACAGCGGTTTCGCCCATACCGGGAATATCGCGTTGCAGCAGGCGGCGATTCAAAGCGCTGGCGGCTCGTTTTGCATCCGCGCCATAAAAAAGCAGCCGTTCTCCGACACGGACACCGATGAGCTTTTCGGGATGCTCTGCACGAAGCGCCTGATATGCCGAAATATTCGGCGCAAGCTCACGACCCTGATCTGCAATTCGTGTGAGGACAGCAGAAACCGGTTCGGTTCTGTGTTCCGGCTCGTGATTGCTCTCGCTGGAGGATGAAACGACGCTGAGATGCGCGACAGTTTCATCTGCGGAATCAACATTATAGAGCTTACCATCAATTTCCACGCGCTGCCCCATAAGGGTTTGAACCGCTTGCGGCGTCTCCGGGGTTGGCTGTTCTGTGTGCTGCGCCGCAATGACGCGCTGCGGCTCCGGTTCAGAAACCTCGAAATATCTGGTGTCGAGGTAGCGTTCAAAGGTATTGCGGTCGATGCTGACCGGCTCCTGTCCGGGTGCGTTCGGTAACGTGTGCCAGACGTGATCTTCATCTACACGCGCGATAGCGCCGACTGCTGCTATGTGGTCTAACTCTATGGATGAAATACGATCTCCAATATGATAAGTATAGCCAAGCGGTGTTGTAAACGCCGGAGGGGATAGCTCAATTCCCATATCCCGTTTGATGCCATCCAAGTAAGCAATGGCGTTATTCTGTTCTGCAAAGCGGAGCGTTTGTTCCCCGTCTCCGCAGAACCGTTCCAACACCTCATCCCAAATGCCGGTAATTCCGCCCTCGCCGGGATGCAGACGAATGGAGTATCGGTCAGGTGAAAATAACCGCAGTCGCTCATTCTCATCATAAAATTTATTCTCGCGGATGAGCTGTGCCAACCGCCGCTGTACCTGCGCCCATGTGAGCGTCACCGGCTCGGCGTTTCCTACATGGATATACATGGGGGTTTTGCTATCTTCCCAGCCATATTTTGCAGCCAGCCATGCGGCGGTGCTGCGTTCTCGCCCATGCGCCTGCATATATAGTGCGACTTCCTGCTTGCCCTTTAGGTTGTCGTGCCAATCCAGAAGCGCGTTGTCAATGTCCTCCTGTGTAATCTGATAGGGAGATGGTGCGACCGTCGCTGCCAGCGTGGGATACAGTTCCTCCAAAAGCTCCTGATGCAGCCGGTTATGGAACGCGGGCATATCAAAGTACAGGCGGACAAGCTGGAGATCATCAGATGCCGTGACAATACGACGGATAGCGTCCGCACCCTCCAGATAAGCGTTCTGGCGGTCTGAATTGCGGCAGGCATTGACAAAAGCCGTATCTTTGGAAAGCGCGTTGCCAACGGTCAGCTTGTACCCGTCAAACAGCTCCCGTACCGTGGGCTGCGTCACATCGGCGGCAGGATCATGGAACACGTTTGAACCGTCAGCGCCAAACTCCGTTTCCTGTACGTCGATGGAGGCTTCTGCTTCATGGTCAATAGAGCGCAGTGTGTAAATGTGGCGCTCACCCCTAAAGTCTGGCGCTTCGGCAATCGTCACATCATACTTATCGCGCAATTTCTCTACATACATCTCTAAATTGTGCGACGGTACGCCGCACATCTCCACACGGCCAGCGCCGGGTATCTCTCTTGTGGTAAGGTTGAGGTCAAGCAGCTCCGCCGCCTGTTTTGCGTCCTCGCCGTAAATCTCAAAGAAATCGCCCACCTGAAACAGCACGATGTCATCCGGGTGGGCTTCCTTGATGGCGTTATAGCTGTCGTAGGCGGTGTTTCGCACCACATTCTGTGCCTGCGCCTTATCATAAAGCGCCTGTTCGTCTGGTGTAAAATAGCGGTTCATCCGAATCAGCTCAGAGATACGCGAAGCGACCTTGTTCCAATTCATCTGAACATCTGCACAGCCCGCTTTTTTCAGCGTGATGCCTTTGCTGCCGTGATCTTCATAGCTGCCGCTTTCTCTGGATACGGCATGGGTATGCCCGCCGATGCCGTACTCCTTTTTCAGAAAATCGGCATTCTCCTTGGGAGTGTGCGAAGTCTGGAAAAACGCATAGATGCGGGTCTTTCCACCCTCAAAGCTGCTCCCGTTTGCAAGAGAAGCCGCAATTTCATCTTCGGTGATAAACCTGCCGGTTTCTGGAATAGCCTCCATATCGGAGCGGAATTCCTTTCGCGGAAGGGACAGATCTTCCAAACGTGTGAGAAGTGCCTGCGACTTGTGGTAATGGAAGCGCAGCAGCGCACGGTTTTCGCGGTAGGCGTCTATGAATACCTTGTATTCTGACAGGAGCCTATCCCGGAACGCCGGATTCAGCAGATCGTCCGTCAGACGCTCCGTTTCCTCTGGAAAGCTGGTGCTATGGATATTACCCAAGCAGGACAGATGCCCCAGCGACTTTGCTTCATCCGAGAAATCGTGATAAAGGTTCCAGACATCCACAGCAATACCCAGCCGCTCATAGCGCGGGGCTTCCGTGACCTCAAGATTGGTGGCAAATGCGCCGCCGTCCAGAAGCTCCTCAATACGCTCCGCCGCATCTGCCCAGCCTATCACTTGGGCAGAACGAAGATAGCGAGAGGTATCTCCGGTTGCAATATGGATACCATCGTCCCCGTACCATGCGGAAAGCCTGCCGTTATCCGTAATCAGGCCGTTGCCGCCGTAGTAAAGAGCTTTCAGAAATGCCGCGCAATCCTCTAAAGGTTTTTGCTTGGAGACTTCCGCAGCAATTTTCATCCGCGCTGCATCCGCATTACCGCCCGCGCGCAGGATGTGGTCAATATCATCCTGAGAAATGAACATAGAAAAAGCGGAGGGTGTTACACTCTCCGCTTCTGCGATGGATTGAATTTGTTCTGCCTCTGAGGGGAAGAAGGACATCTGCGCCCCAGCAGGGGCATCGAACATGGTTAGCTGAACACCAACTCCGTGAGGATCGTTTCCTCGGCCTGCGCTTTCAGCGTGTTCATCAGCCCTACCCACTTCATCGGATCGCTGGCTTTCAGCGCTTCCGTCACGCCTGCCGACTTCATCAGCTCCGGCATCATCTGTTCCAGCCGGTTGTTCGCTGCCTCGTCGATCTCCCACAGATGGGGGTACAGCTTCTCGGACAGCAGCAGGCTGTTCCACAGCACCGGACGATGCTCCTTCAGGTAATTCTTCCGCATCCTGCCGTACTTGCCCAGCGGGGTTTGCGGCTGCTCGGTCAGGCTCAGGTCGGGAATCAGATAATCTCCGCTGCGGGTATAGGTCAGTTCGCTCATGGCTTTCGCTCCTTTCCGCGATTTTCTCGCGCTCATAATTCTTGATGGTGACTTCGATCTGCCGCAGCACCAGCTCGCTGGACTGGCTGATGGCCGTTCCAAGAGCGGCGACGGTCTGAGGGGTGTTGAAATCAAAGACGTTCAGAAAATCCTCATGCTCGAAGTAATCTCCCGGCTGCATCCCGCAGCGGGACAGCAGCGCATAGGTGGTGCTGACAACGGCGGCGTTCCGAAAAGCGGCTCCGATGTTGAAATCATCATAACCTTCCAGAAAGGAACCGTCAACGATGCCGACAATATCGCGCCAGTTGTCGTGCCAGTATTCATCTACAAGCTGCGCCGCCACACGCTCCATCTGATCGGCAAGTCCGTTTTCACCGGAAACGTCGAAGCGCTGCTCCAGCGCCGCAGATACCACCCCACGATGCTCCTGCCGGTATTCCCAAAGATACGGGCGGCGAGAGTTCTCGCCGCCGCTGGTGTCGGAAACATCAAATACATATCGGAGTTTGGGTTGGTCGCTGCTGGTATCCACAAGGGCGATGCCCTTGCTGCCTCGTCGCACATACCGGCGCATCTGCTTATTCCAGAGGTCGTATTCCGCGCAGGCCGTGGCCTCCGGGCGCTGGGCGAAGATCATGAGCTGCTCGTTGTAGGGGTACTTATACAGCCTTGCGGCGGTGGTCAGAAATGCCGTCCACTTCTGGTAGCTTCCCGTGATCTGCTCCGCCGTGCGGTCTGCCATCTGCGCATAGAGCTGTACTTTACTCGGCATCCATATCCTCCTTTTCAAAATCGGGGAACAGGTCAAGCGCGTCATATTCCGCGTCGCTCATCCTGCGCAGCTTTGCGATGGCGCTGTCCGTCAGCTCCCGCAGCTCCGTTTCATCCGCAGCGAGGTAGCCGCGCATTTCCTCCAGCGCCGCGATCAAGCCCGTGCGGGTGCCGGTGTTGTAGAGGCTCATAAGCTGGCGTTCTTCAAAGGTGATGTTCATATCAAAGCTCCTTTTCCGCGCTCTTTTTGGGCGCTGTTTTGTGTGGACGTTCTTGGGCCGGTTGGCTTTTGAGCTGCTCCAGCACAGATTTCTTCTTTTCCCGGTGTGCCGCCTCTGCCAAATCCATCAAGGAGATGGACATACCGGCCTTGACCTGTGCTTCAAGGTCGGCGATGGTGGGCTGTTTGGGGCCGTTGTTGATAATGCCGTCGATCATGCCGTAATCGTCCTCCATCGACATCTCGGCGGCTTTCAGGTAATTCTCCGGTTTCTGAAAGGCGGGCAGCTCCTGAAATCCCATACTGTCACAGTAGTGATAGGATACCTTGCCGTCCTGTTTCAGCGCAACGATGTCACTGACGGAGAGGCTGTGTCCCACAAAATCACCGGGGCGCTCGTCGTTGAAAATGTAGAAGAAGTTTTCAAGAATTCTGCCGGTATCATCGTCCGGGTACACTTCACGGGTATAGACAGCTTCATAGTTGGCCGGATCAGGCGGGGCGCTCAGACGGTCAAGACTGGCAAAACGCAGCTCGACCGGCGCATCCCGGCGCAGTTGGTAGATCGCCATAGCATCGGTGGGGCTGTTCAAAAAACGCTGCTCCACATCGCGGGGAGGGATATGGCCTTTGACCGCATCCCAATCCGGTCTTGTGATGCCGAACATTCCGTCATGCTTGATGATGTCCTCGGCCTCAAAGACCATTTCCTCGGCGTTGCTGGGATGGAGCATATAAACCGTGATGTCATGTTCCAGCAGCTCCAGTGCCCGATCCTTGGAAAGCGGGAGCATATCACTATCCAGATACCCATAGCTGCGCATATCGTCCACCGTCAGCGTGGGGTCAGGCATCGGGGTGGCCTGTTCCAGCTCCGGGAGCATGGTATCTGTATCATCGGTGGGAACAACGACTGCGCCGGTGATCTGTTCGCTGTCCAAGGGCGGCGTAATCTGCGCCTCCTGCAAGTCCTCCAGAATTTTCATATCTGCAAATGTCACCTTGGTTGGTGTCATGCCCTGAATGGCAAATACCTCCGTTCGGACAGCCCCGGCAACAGATGCAACCGGCGAATCTTCAATGGCGCTGCTGTCAATAACACCGCCATCCAGCAGCTTTTTGCTTTCCTTGTCGTAGAGCGAATAGTCCCAACCGCCGTCTGTATGCTGCACATGGAGATATACCGAGCCATCCACAAGATAAAGCGCTTCGTCTGTTTGTGTGGCGCTCACTTCTTCACGATTGATGCCGCGCTCCTTGCAAATCTCCGCAAAGTGCCGGTCAATGTCCGTAATCAGCTCGGAGGCAGTCTTATTGATGGTTTCCAGACTGGCGCGAAGCTCTTTCAGCTCCTTGCCCTGTGACCATGTGGCGATATAGCCGAAGCTGTTTTCTCCCGTTTCAATGCCGTAATACTGGCAGACCGCATAGGAGATGCTTTCGGCCTCGACCTCCTCGGTGTTGCGGCTCTTTTTGCCGGGGACAAGGATCGTCTCGCCATCGTCCGCAAGCTCCGTCATGTGTTCATAGTCGTGGAGCTTGGCGTGGGCGATCTCGTGGACGGCGGCGCATACCGTCTGCACCTCGCTCATACCGGCGCGGATGGTGATGCGTTGCTCCTTAATGCTGAAAAATCCGTCTGTGTCATGCGCAACGGGCTTTATCTCTATGGGGACGGGAGAGGCGCGGCGCAGCGCCTCCATGAAAACCTCATACTGCTGCACATTGCCGCTCAGATCGGCGGCAAGCTGGGGCAAGGGCTTTCCCGCAGTCTGCGACACGTCAAAGACGGATACCACCTTGAACATGGGAATACGGATTTCCTTTTCCTCAATGATGGCCTTGCCGTCCGCATCCAGCACCGGCGCGTTGGTTTCCGGGTCGGTCTTGATTTCCTCGACCTTTTTCTTATAGGGCGTGGGAGCGATGATGCGGATACCTTTTTCACCTTTCAGGACGTTCCTGCCGAACTGATCGCGCCACTTGTTGAAGCCCGCCACATGGGTGGCGTCGGGGCGCTGCATATAGATGAGCATGGTGTTGTTGACCGAGTAGCGGTGAAAGCGGCTCATGGTGGCAAGGTACTTCCGGTACTTATCGCTCTCGAACAGCTCCTTGATGCCATTTTCGATGCTGTCAACGATCTCCCGCATCCGGTCTTTGCTGGTTTGTTTTTCAGCCATGATGATCTCCTTTCAGAAAAAATAGCGCCCCTGCGCAGAAGAAAACACATCCTGCACAGGGGCAATTCTCCACAGATAGAGGCCGTTTTTGCGCTTGCGGATAGAATGACGCAGCCACTTGCAATCCGGCATGAAAAAAGCCTTGCAGCACGGGCTTTTTTTGCCTCTATTTGCGGAGGTTCCAGTATTGTTCACGCTTCCGTTTGGCGTCCTGCTTTCGGCGCTCCTGCTTGGCGCAGGCAGGACAATACTTGGCACGGTTGGAGGAAGAATAGATCGGCTTGCCGCAGATGGTGCAGCGCTTTCCCGGTCTTTCCCGCATCACATCGGCCAGCAGCTCATGGTCGGCGGGAAGTACCGCGTTTCGGAACCAGTTGCACAGCAGCGAATAGGAAATACCCTGTACGCAGACGCAAGGCTCTCCATCATCCAGCGCGAGGCAGTTGCCGTGATCGTAATTACAGCAGAGCTTCCGAATGAGCTTTTTGGAGCGGCGGAGCTGCTTGTGATCCATACGCGGCGCATCAGCCATTGTCGAACACCAGCTTATAGCCCGTGCGCTGCCCATCGTCCTCCAGAAGAACAACGGCATCATAGGTCTTTCCGGTCTTTTCAGAATAACAGCCTTTCAGCGGAGCGCGGCCATTTTTCAAAAGCGCAGCGGCAAGAGATTTCGTCAGCGCCTTTTTCTTGGCGGCGAAGAATCGGCTATTTTTCCAGAGGACAAATGCGCAAGAACGATTCTCACAGAAAAAGCCCTTCTGCGATTCCGTTACCTCGGCCCCGCAGCGGGGACACCTGCCGACTACCTCACGCCCGGAGGGGAACAGGACTTCCGCACCGGGGATGGGCTTGTAGGTCTGCACCAGCTCATGTAGCATGGCGGCGATCCCATCCATGAAGCTGTCCGGGGCGATTTCGCCGCGCTCGATCTCTTTCAGGCGGTGTTCCCATTCAGCGGTGAGCTGCGGAGACTGGAGCTGTTCGGGCAGAACGGTGATAAGCGCCGTGCCGGTGGAGGTGGGCAGCAGATTTGTGATCTTCTTGGACTTCCTGCGCTCCACAAAACCGGAGGACACCAGCTTTTCAATGATACCGGAACGGGTCGCCGGGGTGCCAATGCCCTTGCGCTCGGCATCATCTGGCATATCCTCCTTGCCCGCGTTCTCCATCGCAGCCAGCAGCGTATCCTCGGTGAAATGCTTGGGCGGCGTGGTTTTTCCGGTCTTGACCGATGCGGCAGATACGGAAAGCGTCTGTTGCTCCGTCACCACCGGCAGCGCGGGCGCTGCCTCTGCCTGCTCCTGCTCATAGCGCTTCCAGCCGGGAGCAAGGACGGTTTTGCCCTTGGCGGTGAAGCTCTGACCGGCACAGTCCACCGTAATGACCGTTTCTGCGTAGCGATGTGGTTCATCCACCGCACGAAGCAAGCCCCTTGCCGCCAGCTTCAGCACCTCGCGTTCGCCCAGCGGCAGAGAGGCTATATCTACCTTTTCCGCGCTGATGGTGGGAACAATGGCGTGGTGATCGGTGACTTTTTTACTGCTGCATACCTGCTTGGCGCAGATGGTCGGCGGCTTCTCCATGCCGCAGACAGCGGCAGCGGCGGCGACAAGGCCGGGGACGCTGCCCTCCATATCGTCGGTCAGATAGCGGCTGTCGGTGCGCGGGTAGGTACAGAGCTTCTTTTCATAGAGCGCTTGGAGATAGTCGAGGGTCTGCTGGGAGGTGTAGCCGAGAACGCGGTTGGCGTCGCGCTGGAGGGCGGTCAAATCGTAGAGCGCGGGCGCTTTCTCAGACTTTTCCTTGCGCTCCACGCTTTTGACGGTTACTGCCTTGCCCTTGCAGGCGTTGGCGATGGCGTCGGCGTCCTTCCTGTCCTTCATTCGGCCTGTCGTGGCGGGAAAGCCGCAATCGAGCTGAACGGTGTAGAACGGTTCTGCCGCAAATGCGGAGATCTCCGCCTCACGCTGTACCAACAGCGCCAGCGTGGGCGACATGACGCGCCCGATGTTCAATGTGCGGCCATACGTCAGGGAGAAATACCGCGTGGCGTTGATACCAACCAGCCAATCAGCCTTGGCGCGGCACAGGGCAGATTGATGCAGGCCGTCATAGTCGCGCCCAGTCTTAAGCTGCTGAAAGCCGCTGCGGATGGCATCATCCTCCATTGAAGAAATCCAAAGCCGCAGAATCGGCTTGGAGCATCCCACAAGGCAGTAAACCGTGCGGAAGATCAGCTCACCCTCGCGCCCAGCGTCGCAGGCGTTGACCACCTCTGCCACATCCTCCCGGCGCATCAGCTCCCGCAGAATGTCAAACTGCTTCTGCTTTTCAGAGCGGACGATGAAGCGGAACGAGGTAGGAATGATGGGCAGCGCCGCCAACGTCCATTTGGCATCATCGGCATTGTAAACGGCGGCGTCGGCCAGCTCTGCCAGATGCCCAAAGCACCACGACACGATATACCCGCCGCCCTCCAGATACCCGTCATGCCGTGATTTAGCACCCAGCACGGCGGCGATGCTCTGCGCCACGGAGGGTTTTTCGGCGATCACAAGGCGCATGGTGCAGCCTCCATTCTCTTTACGTCACGGTAGCAGGGGCGAACGCAGCTCTGTCCGAAGCGCTTGCAGCCGTAGCAGAAGTGTTCCTTGGCAGCGTCGGGAGGGCTGTCCTCCCGCGCTGCTTTCGGCTTCTGCATCATCAGGCGTTCCAGCGGGTTATTGGTGAAATATCTCATGCGTCTGTATCCTCCGTAGTATCCTGTTCCGGTTCGCCCTCATACGGCTCAAACTCATATTCGTCCTCGTCCTCGCCGTAGTCATAATCGTCCAGATCGGCGCTACCCTTGGTCTGCGGCTTGGCCTTTTTCTGCTTGAAAATGTAGAACGCAGCACCGCCGCCCAGCGAGACGATCAGCAGAACGACAAGGATGCCGCCCACGCCGCTCTTTTTCTCCGGTTCCTCGGCGGCGGATTCTGTCGGCTCGGTGGGGACTTCGGGCTTTGCCTCCTTGCCCACGCACTCGGTCATGTTGACCGCGCAGACGGGGCAGGATGTATTGACCGTACCGGCCACGCATTTTTTGGTGCAGGAGCAAGTGGCGGGCGTTTCTTCCTCGCCGGTCAGCGCCATCAGGTCAGCCTCATCCACCTGATTCAAGAAGTGGACGGTTTCTTCGCCCTCATCGTCGCGGTCAATAATCAGGTAAAATGTATTGCCGTTCTTGCTTTCCAGCGTAATGAACTGTTTTCCTGCCTTGGTGCTGGAGCCAATATCGTCGATCAGTGTCAAATTGCCGTCCGGTGTCAGCGCATCGCTGCCGCCCATCATGCCGCCGATGCTCACGGTGCTGTCGGCGGCGTCGGTGACGGTCAGATAGCTGCCGTACACATAGCCCACACGGGCAGGTAGCAGGATTTTTACCCAATCGCCGTCCCTGCCAATCACATCGACCACCGTGCCGTTGGGGAGCTGCGTAAACGCGGTGTTGTCCAGTCCCGCGCCGGTGCGGACGTTCAGGTTGCCGCCGTTGGTCGTGACCGTGCCGATCTGTTTTGTTTCCTGTGCGTCTGCGGCGCTGCTTTCGGCGGTGGGCAGCGCATCATCAGGATAATCACCGTCGCTGGCAAAGGCGGAAACGGGGAGAATCCCGATGCACAGGAGCATCAGCAGCAGGCTGATAAAAATGCGTGGTGTGTTCTTAGTCATGGTTCAACGCCTCCTTTTCCGAAGTGGCCGGTGCAGGCGCGGCCTGCATACGGCGGAACAGCTCGGCAAACTGCTCCATCGTCATGCCGTTCTCACGCACCATGCCGATGATGTCGGTGTCCTCCAGCTCACGAATCTGCTTTTCCAGCTCGCGGTTGCGGCCTTGCAGATCAGAGATTTTGCCTTTGTTCTTCTCCAGCTCTCCACGGAGCTTCATAATTTTCGGGTTCATATCGTTCACTCTCCTTTACGGCAAGCGCCCATAACGGTAGAAATGGGACTGCCAATAGCTTGAATTTAAGTTCGCATAAGAGATCGGGTCGCCACAGTGGATCATCATATTGTTGCCAACATAGATACCCACATGGCTGACACCGGGGGTATCATACGTTCCGGTGAAAAACACCAGATCGCCCGGCTTGACGTTAGCAGAGGATACAGGCGTACAGATATTGCAAAGTCCCTGCGCGCCCAGTCTGCCCACATCCCAACCGGAATGATTGATGACCCAACTGACGAAGCCCGAACAGTCAAACGAGGTGGAGGGACTGCTGCCGCCCCAAACGTAGGGGTAGCCGAGATACTTTTCCGCTTCCTTGATGATGGCGGCAAATACCTCATCGTCCAGCGCCTCCGGGGGAATGTCGTAGTCGGTATAGCTGCCCTCCACATACTTGCCGATGTAGCCTGAACCGGGGAACAGGTCGGGACGGTTGCCGAGGGTGGCCATATAGGTGGCGTACATTCCGAGCTGTTCTTCGCTCATAATGTAAACGGGAACATGGGAGAGATTGAAGTTTTCCAGCGTGACCGTGCAGATGTAGTAGTCATACGGCACCTGATAGGTGTCCGTATGGGTGTTGCCGTCCGCGTCCGTCCATGTGTCGGTTTCCGTGCGGTAGCGGGTTTCCACCACCACATCCTCGGTCAAGATGTACTGGCGGTCAAAGAGCATCTGGAGCGTACCCTGCACCTCATCCAGCGTCCATTCCCCTTGATGCAGCGCCGTAATCATGGAAATGAGTACATAGGGGTCATGCTCGATGATGTCCAGATCAAAGTGGTACTCATCGTAGTCATGGGTGCTTTCGTAGGTGTCGAGGTAGCGCTGAAGCTCTGCTTCCATCGCGCAATACTGCGCCTCCGCACCCAGCATATCGGCGTCCTGCGATGGATAGGTGCTGGCCGCGATCCCGGAGCCGACGCCATCCATCATCACCGAGCAGGAGGACAGGCCGTTGAGCAGAAACGCCAGCATCAGCAGAATCGCGGCGGCAATGGCAAAGCCGCGCCGGTGCTCCCACACATATTTGCCCGCTTTCTCAGCCTTTTCAGCGGCCTTTTTCGCGGCCTTGGCGGTATTCTCTGCCGCCTTTGCCGTAGTCTGCGCCGTCTGATTGTGCTTGGCAGCGGCATACTGCTTCTTAATTGCCTGCTTCTGCTGCCATTTGGAAACGGGATTGCTGGTGGGGCTGTCGATCTCTGCTTTCTTCTGGAGCGCGTCAAGATTGGCTCGTTCCAGCTTTTTCTCTGCACGGATGGCAGCACGATAAGGCTTGAGCTGATGGGCGCGGTGGGCAGACTGCACCAGCCGCCCGCCGCTCTCCACGGCTTGCTCTACCTTGTGCGCGGCCTCTACGCCTACATTGTCATCCTCGCTCTGCCGCACCTCCCGGTGAACCTGAGAGAGAACAAGGTTGGCGGGGGCATCCTGCACGGCATGGGTCAGCTTGGAGGGTGGCTTTTTCTTATCCACTTCCTCAAACCGGAGCTGCGTTTTGACCTTGCCGGTGGCAGGATCAAAGCCGCGCTCCTTTTTGACCACGGTTTTCTTGGGGATTTTGGCCTGCGCCTTATCCGCCTTGGCCTCTGCTTTTTTCACCCGCTTGATGGGCTTTTCCAGCTTCGGCTCGGCAAGATCGGCGTCGGAAAACTGTAAACGCGGTTCTCTTTTCATGCCGACGCCACCTCTTGCGGTTTGGTGGTCATGACGCGGTACAGCTCGGTGTCCTTCGGGAAGTGGTCAATGAAGGGCAGGATCGTGTTGCCGTAGAACAGCAGCCCCTCGCCCTCGCCGGAGTGGGTCACATAAGAAAGCTGATGCGGCGAAATGTTGAGCTGCTTTGCGAGAATCTGCCGGTCGCCAGCGGCCTGATTGAGCATGTAGATGAAGTCGCTGTTCTCAAAGATGTTCTCAACCTCGCGGCTGGATAACAGGTCTTTGACATTTTGGGTGATCCCGGTGGGGATGCCGCCCCATTTGCGATAGCGTTTCCAGATTTCGACACTGTACGAAGCCGTCTGTTCCTCCTTCAAAAGAAGATGGAACTCGTCAAGATAGTAGCGGGTCGTTTTATGGGCGGCGCGGTTGATGGTCACACGGTTCCACACCTGATCCTGTACCACCAGCATCCCGATTTTCTTGAGCTGCTTGCCAAGCTCCTTGATGTCGTAGCAGACGATGCGGCTATTCACATCCACGTTCGTGTGATGGTTGAACACATTCAGAGAGCCGGTGACGTAGATTTCCAATGCAGTGGCGATGTACTGCGCTTCCTTTTCATCCTGCGCACGGAGGGCGTTATACAAGTCCTCCAGCAGCGGCATATTCTCCGGTTTCGGGTCGTTGAGGTAATCCCGGTAGACGATGCGCACACAGCGGTCGATGATGGTCTTTTCCACAGGGGCAAGCCCGTCCTTGCCGCCGACGATCAGCTCACACAGCGACAGAATGAAGTCGGATTTCAGGCTCAGCGGGTTATCATCGTCGCTGTAATCCAGATTCAAGTCCATCGGATTGATGTAGCAGGGCGAACCGTCGTAGCCCTTGCCGGTGGGCGACAGCTTAATGACCTGACCGTGCAAACGCTCCACCAGCGGCGTATATTCGCCCTCCGGGTCACAGATGATGATGTCATCCTTGGGGCAGATAAGAAACGCATTGGTGATCTCGCGTTTTGCCGAAAATGACTTGCCGCTGCCGGGAGTGCCTAAAATCAGGCCGTTGGGATTTTTCAGAAGTTTCCGGTCTACCATGATGAGATTGTTGGAAAGGGCGTTGATGCCGTAGTACAGCGCCTCCGAACCGTTCTGAAACAGCTCCTGCGTGGTAAAGGGGACGAAGATCGCTACGCTGGAGGTGGTTAAGCCCCGCTGAATCTCGATCTGATTCAGCCCCAGCGGGAGGCTGCTCATCAGTCCTTCCTCCTGCTGAAAGTCCAGCCGGGTCAGCGCACAGTTATATTTTTGCGCGATGCTGGAGGTCTGGAAGATATTGTTGTCGAGCTGCCGGGGCGTATCCGCCGTATTGAGAATGAGGAAGGTCAGCAGGAACATTCGCTCGTTGCGGGACTGCAAATCCTGCAACAGCTTTTTGGCTTCTGCGCCGTAGGTGGCAAGGTCGGATGGGATAATGTCCATATCGTACCCGGCGCGGACGGCCTTCTTCTGTTCCTCGATTTTGGACTTGTCGAGATCGGTGATCTTGCGCTTGACGGTCTTGATGGCGTTGACCTGATCCACAGACTGCACATGGAGATTGACGAGGACGCTGCTCTCCATATCCAGAAAGTCCGCCAGCATCCGGTCATTCAGCTCCGGTGCCAGAATCTGCACGAAGCTGATCGCACCCAGCTTTTTGCCCATGCGGAACATCCTGCCGGTCTTGAACTCAAAGGAGCTGGGCGCGATAAAGTCCTTGGTGGACAGCCCGGAGGGAGGCAGCCAGTCCCACGAAAAGCGGAACGGCTCCTGCTCGTCCATCCGCAGAATGTCGTGCATGACGTGCAGGCGCTCAAAGCCGTTCAGCGGCGCAGCCACAACGCCCAGCCTCTTGAAGTTGTTCAGAAGGTCAGTTTCGATGCGCTCCAAACGGGGCTTGGCAGCGCGGAGGTTGTCGGCCTCAACGCCGAACGTGAGATACTTGGTCTTAATGAGGCCGTTGTTGCCGCGGGCAAGCTGATTTTGCAGCATACCGGCGTACTCGGCGCGGATGCCGTCAAACTCGTCCCCGCAGGGCGGAATGGAAATGCTCCGTGCAAAGGTTTCCTGCGAAGCCGAGAGGTTCACAAAGGAAAGCTGAAACTGCACGGAGCTGTCAAAGTAGTTCAGGAAATCGCACCACGCCTCGAAGATGGCGGTCTTGTCCTCGTTCTGTGAGAGCTGGTAGTTGATGTCCTGATACTGGATCGTTTTGGTGTAGCGCGTGTCGGTCACACGGCAGATGCCGTCCGGCCACATACGCTGATACGGGATGCTGTCCTGCGCCGATTTTTCTTTCTTATCCGTTCGGTTCGCTCTTGCGATGGCGGCTTCGATCTGTTTTCGTTCGGCGCGGGTCAGCTTTTTCTTTTCGGACAATTTGATACACCTCCCGGTCTAACTGATTTTGCCGCTCCAAAACGGCATAGAAATTGTTGGTCTTATACGGGCGCTGCTTCGGCCTCTGGAAACACACGCGGTAGATGTTGCGGATGACGACCTCCAACGGCTGACCGTTCTTTTCATACATGGCGAACAGCATAGCCGGGATCATCACCACCATCATTACCATGGCGGCGGAGCTGGTGCCGATGCTGCCCTTGAGTAAGAAGAAAAGCGGTACGCCGATGAGCGCGCCGCTTCCAAAGCAGATAAGCTGCCGTTTCGTGAGGTTGAATAATACCTTGGTCTTAACTTTGGTTAAGTCCTTTGGGACGTTGACATAGGCCATTGTGTTTTACCTCCGTTATGGGAACTGAATGGAGCAGTCTACTTCGTTGCCCCATACATCCCAGCCAGCAGGAGACTGTCGGGCAAATAGCTCGATACGAGGCAGATCGCCTGCCAGCTCCACAATTTTCTCCCGGATAATATCGGGCTTTTTGCTGTGTTCCGCTATGGGCGCAAAGACCACCTGATGAACATTTGCAGAGTGACGCTTCGGCGAGCCTTTCGTTGCAAGCAAGCAAAGCTCTACATTTGCGCGTGTCCAGTAGCCCATGCCCCAAAACAGAGAAGATGTCTTTTTGTTTTGCTTTACCCATGCGAAAGCGACCGTTTTATAGGTGAAGCCCCAAGCATCAATGACAGAAAATGCTTCGCGCAAAGTCGGGAATGTCACCCACATAAACAGAATGCAGTTTTTATCTGCCAGTTCTCTGACCGGGAGATTTCTGATGTCATCCATGCTCATGGTCGGGTAGTGAGATTCAGCGGATCGTCCAGCGCCCTTCTTTGACCATACGCGATATGCCCAAGGTGGATCAGCAAGAATGATTTGATACTTTTTCAATTCATCACCCCCGTTAATGGGCATTGAACACAGACTTGGCAAGGCTGCTGGTTTTGAACAGGCAGAAGCACAGCAGCACCGTGTAGCCCATGCAAGTCCAGATGGCGTAGATGATGTCATCCACAAGCGCGATGTTCTGCACCAGAACCGCGTAAATGGCAACGCAGACGATGATGAGAAATGCTTGGAAGCCCAGCGCCAGCAAGGAACGGATGTAGTTCTGTCCCATGCCGCCCCATTCCTTGCCCATCATGGTCGCCATCGGAATGGGGGCAACAGAGGTGACGAGATATATTTCAATCATTCTTCCGAATGTGATAATGAAAATGCAGATGGTCAGCGCCCACATGGTAATGCCCACGAACAGCGACTGGAACCATAGGCCGAAGAGCGGCCCCAGTTCCATTTCCATCAGCCGATCCTCAATGCCCACCATGACGCTTGAAATGTTGATGCTGGTGTCGCCGATAATCAGCCCGGAGGCGCTGGCAACGACGCTTTGGGCAGCGTCAAACACGCCCATCACAATCGTCCATGTGTTTGTCACGATCAGGACAGCGGCAGCGGACTTGAACGCCCACTTGAAGAATATCCATGTGTCCATGTCGTTGAGGTTATTCTTGTCGGTAATGAGTTGGATCAGCTCCAGCGTCATCACAAAGGCGAGAATTGCGCCTGCGATGGGGACGATCACGGTTTCCGACAGGTTTTGTATCATGCTGAAAATACTGCCGTTCCATGCCTGCGGCGATAAGCCGACCTGACCGGAGATCTCGGCAACCTTTTGATTGGTCGCATCGAACATCCCGGACAGATTGCTCACGATACCGCCGATGAGCATTTCTTTCAGCCATTCCGTGATCTTATCCCATAAGAAATCCATAGGGTTGCCCTCCTTTCGGGAGGATGCCGCCCGAAAGCGGCACCCTCCGTGGATTTACGGGAAGCAAATGAATTGTCGATTAGCCAAACAGACCGGACAGCAGCGGCACGAGGGTAATGCCGATCAGCGCCACGCCGCCGCCCG
>ERZ772879.844-NODE-844-length-22920-cov-4.203892_pt1 | contig 22920 bp, 21 predicted proteins | sample MGYA00580582_ERZ772879 | MGnify/ENA primary metagenome ERZ772879 (study PRJEB29015, sample SAMEA2737682) | human gut metagenome | biome: human gut; feature: human-associated habitat; material: faeces | place: China | collected 2012 ... | reverse complement strand
CGGCTACGTGGACACCGTACTGCGGCAACATCTGGAACAACACAAGGAACAGATCAACGAACTGTACAAGAAACAAAGAGAAGATTTAATCTAAAAATCAACGACAATGGAACATAAAAAAAGAAAAGCAAGACCGCATGACAGCGGCAAGGAAATGATTACCGTCGGGATACAGACGAACGTGGAAATCGTGTCGTCCTCACCGGCAAGGGGCAAATACAGCGAAAAGGAGTATGAACGGCTGTTCATCCGGGAGTCCGGGATGCGGGCACGCGACGGGAAAATGACATATATACGCCGTGATTACCATAACCGTATCAGGCGTATCATACAGGTCATCGGACATGACCGGCTCTCGATGTCGGCCTACATCGACCATGTGCTGACCCTGCATTTCGGGCAGTCCGACGAGGCAATAAAAAGCCTGTACGAGAAGAATTATGAAAAGGAATATCAACCATAAGAATGAAACGATGAAAAGAAGACAGGAAAACAGAAAATACGCGAGTGAGAAACATAAGTCCAACATAAACGACGGAAAATGCCCATGAGCCTGACCACAATCCTATTGACCGTATCGGTCGCCTGCAACGTATGGTTCGTGTTCCTGCTCATGTATGACCGGATCATGGAAACGAGGCTGTTCCGCTTCTTCGGGAAACTGGCAGGCATCTGGAAGTCGCTCCATGCGGAGGAAAAGGACAGCAGCCCGGAAGCGGATGCGTCCTCCACCGCCACGGCACCGGAAATCATCGGCAAGAGCCGTTTCAGAATGACGGTAACCCGGACAATGACTACCGTACCGAAGCCACAAGCTGCCACTTCGGATAAAGGCGAGGAAGTGCAGAGTGATGATGTTACCTTTGCCGACGAAGCCGAAAGGAAGACGGCACGGGTACCGGAAGAAAAGTTCGATGAAGTATTCAGCAACATACCTCCTGAAGAGGTAGAGTACGGCGATGATGAACCGGAAGAGGAAACCCCGGACAGGCGTCAGGCTTCCGGCAGCAGCTTTGACGAGATTGAAAAGGCCGTCAAGACCGCCCGGAATCCAGATGCGACACAGACGGAACGTGAACAGGCTGCAAAGGTATTTGTCGAAATGGAGGGTACGGAGCTGTATGACATGCTTATGGAAGGTTCCACCGAAATGAGCGTCCGTATCAAGGGGCTGATTGAAATCCGGTTGAAAGAGCAGGAAGTCGAGTTTCTGGTACCCGACAACATCGACGAGTTTGACATCCGCAAATATGCAACGACAACCAAAAAGGAATGAAGAAAGAACAGTAGTACCGACACCCGGAAAGCGGATACAAGGTAACCGCCTGCCGGAACGGACAATCCCAAGTCCGTGGAACCAAAAGGGAGACCACTAAACCAAAAACAAAATCAGTATGAACCGCCGGAAGAAGGACTATCCACCCTTTGACGGCACAAACAAAAAGTATTTATGAACAGAAACATCAAGAACAGCAAGAAAATCATCCTTTCGGCAGCACTTCTCATCGCTGCCGTATCATCCGCTTTCGCACAGGACAACGGACTGGCAGGCATCAACGAGGCCACTTCAATGGTCACTTCCTATTTTGACCCCGGAACGAAGCTGATATACGCCATCGGCGCCGTTGTCGGTCTGATAGGTGGCGTAAAAGTCTATGGCAAATTCTCGTCCGGTGATCCTGACACCAGCAAGACCGCCGCTTCGTGGTTCGGTGCGTGTATCTTCCTGATCGTGGCGGCGACAATCCTCCGTTCATTCTTCCTTTAATATACGGTATGGCTGAATATCCGATCAACAAGGGTATCGGCCGTTCGGTTGAGTTCAAGGGACTAAAGGCACAATACCTGTTCATCTTCGTGGGCGGGCTTCTGGCCCTCTTTGTCCTGTTCGTCATCCTCTATATGGTCGGAACCGACCAGTGGATATGTATCGGCATCGGTGCGGCAGGCGCCTCCGTCCTTGTATGGCAGACCTTCGCGCTGAATGCCCGGTACGGCGAACACGGACTGATGAAGCTGGGTGCCGCAAGAAGCCATCCCCGTTACCTGACCAACCGTCGGCGCATTGCCCGGCTGCTTAAACGAAAAAGAAAGGAAGAGAAAATATGAGAAACGTATCAAGAATAACTACACTGGAAAACAAGTTCCCCCTGCTTGCAGTGGAACACGGCTGCATCGTATCAAAGGATGCCGACCTGACGGTCGCCTACGAAGTCGAACTGCCGGAGCTTTACACGGTCACGGGTGCGGAGTACGAGGCGATACACGGGTGCTGGTGCAAGGCCATCAAGGTGCTGCCGGACTTCTCCGTCGTCCACAAGCAGGACTGGTTCATCAAGGAGAAGTACACGCCGGAACTTCACAAGGACGACATGAGTTTTTTGAGCCGCTCTTTCGAGCGTCACTTCAACGAGCGTCCGTACCTGAAGCACACGTGCTACCTCTACCTGACCAAGACGACAAAGGAGCGTAACCGGATGCAGAGCAATTTCAGCACGCTGTGCCGGGGGCATATTATCCCGAAGGAGCTGAATAAGGAAACCGCCGCGAAGTTCATGGAGGCTGCGGAACAGTTCGAGCGCATCATCAACGACAGCGGCTTCGTCAGGCTGCGCCGCCTCTCCACCGACGAGATCGTGGGGACGGACGGCAAAGCCGGGCTGATAGAGCGTTACTTCTCACTCATGCCCGAAGGCGACGCCACGTTGCAGGACATCGACCTCTCGGCAAGGGAGATGCGCATCGGTGACAACCGCCTGTGCCTGCACACCCTGTCCGACGCGGAAGACCTGCCCGGCACGGTGGCTACCGACACCCGGTATGAGAAACTCTCCACCGACCGCTCGGACTGCCGCCTCTCCTTCGCCTCCCCGGTGGGGCTGCTGCTCTCCTGCAACCACATCTACAACCAGTACGTGATTATCGACAACAGCGAGGAGAACCTCCAAAAATTCGAGAAGTCCGCAAGGAATATGCAGTCGCTCTCGCGCTATTCGAGGAGCAACAGCATCAACCGCGAGTGGATAGACCGCTACCTGAACGAGGCGCACTCCTACGGGCTGACCTCGGTGCGGGCGCACTTCAACGTCATGGCGTGGAGCGACGATGCGGAGGGACTGAAACACATAAAGAACGACGTGGGCAGCCAGCTGGCAAGCATGGAGTGCGTGCCGCGCCACAACACCATCGACTGCCCGACACTTTATTGGGCGGCTATGCCCGGCAATGCTGCGGACTTCCCGGCGGAAGAGAGTTTCCACACCTTCATCGAACAGGCTGTGTGCCTCTTCACGGAGGAAACCAACTATCGCAGCTCGCTCTCGCCCTTCGGCATCAAGATGGTGGACAGGCTCACGGGAAAGCCGCTGCACCTCGACATCAGTGACCTGCCGATGAAGCGGGGCATCACCACGAACCGTAACAAGTTCGTATTGGGTCCTTCGGGCAGTGGCAAGTCGTTCTTCATGAACCACCTCGTGCGGCAATACTACGAGCAGGGCGCGCATGTGGTATTGGTGGACACGGGAAACTCCTATCAGGGGCTATGCGAGATGATACGGCGCAAGACGGGCGGCACGGACGGCGTGTATTTTACCTACACGGAGGAGAAGCCCATCAGCTTCAACCCGTTCTATACCGACGACTACGTGTTCGACGTGGAAAAGAAGGACAGCATAAAGACGCTGCTGCTGACGCTCTGGAAGTCGGAGGACGACAAGGTGACGAAAACCGAAAGTGGAGAATTGGGCAGTGCCGTGAGTGCCTACATCGAGCGCATCAGGGCAGACAGGAGCATCGTCCCCTCGTTCAACACCTTCTACGAGTACATGCGCGACGACTACCGCAGGGAACTGGCGGAGCGTGACATCAAGGTGGAGAAGGAGGACTTCAACATCGACAACATGCTTACCACCATGCGGCAGTATTACCGGGGCGGACGCTACGACTTCCTGCTCAACTCGGCGGAGAACATCGACCTGCTGGGCAAGCGGTTCATCGTCTTCGAGATCGATTCCATCAAGGACAACCGCGAACTGTTCCCGGTAGTGACCATCATCATCATGGAAGCCTTCATCAACAAGATGCGCAGGTTGAAGGGCGTGAGAAAGCAGCTTATCGTGGAAGAGGCTTGGAAGGCTCTCTCGTCGGCAAATATGGCTGACTACCTGCGCTATATGTACAAGACGGTGCGCAAGTATTTCGGTGAGGCAATCGTGGTGACGCAGGAGGTGGACGACATCATTTCCTCGCCCGTCGTCAAGGAGAGCATCATCAACAACTCCGACTGCAAGATACTCCTTGACCAGCGGAAGTACATGAACAAGTTTGATGCCATACAGTCCCTGTTGGGTCTGACGGAGAAGGAGAAGTCGCAGATACTCTCCATCAACATGGCGAACAACCCGTCAAGGCTCTACAAGGAAGTGTGGATAGGACTGGGCGGCACGCAGTCGGCGGTCTATGCCACCGAAGTTAGTGCTGAAGAGTATCTGGCGTACACCACCGAAGAAACGGAAAAAGTAGAGGTTTACCGTCTGGCGGAACAGTTGGGCGGCGACATTGAAGCCGTCATCCGGCAGCTTGCCGAAAGGCGGAGAAAAAAGGAATAAATAGAAACAGATTCATCAACTAAAAAAGAAAATGCGTATGAGTATATCAAGAACGAAAATGCTGCAAGTCAGCAAGTGTTTAATCGGGCTGGCGGTCATGGTGCTGCAATCCTGCGACATAACGGACAACCGACGCGACCTGCTTTGCGGAAACTGGGAGAGTGTGGAGGGCAAGCCCGACGTGCTTATCTACAAGGAGGGCGAAGCCTATAAGGTGACGGTGTTCAAGCGTAGCGGGCTGCGCCGCAAACTGAAGCTCCTGCTACCAATGCACCTGCTACAGAAACTCCGGCACCGGCTACTGAAACTCCTGCTCCTGCAGCAGAGTAATTCACTCCGTCGTCAAGTAAGACTTTGGGGTAAAACCATTAATGGGAAGGTGCAGACGGATGCTGCATTTCTTTGATATTTAAGTGCGGATTACGCAGATTACACGGATTTTCAATGTTCCGCGTGGTCAGTGTAATCCGCACTTAACTTTTTCTTGTAAAAACAATCTCTTTGTGATAGAAACAAACGAGATTTAACTACCTTTGTTGGCTGTATAAGATTATTAACTACTTTTTTAAATATAACAATGACAGAACATTTGAAACAGAAATTGAATGACTCCGCCGTACTCCGATGGAGTGTTCTAGCATTGGTCGCATTTACTATGCTATGCGGCTATTTCCTCACCGACGTAATGTCTCCTCTAAAACCCATGCTTGAGAAAGAACTACTATGGGACAGTCTTGATTATGGTTTCTTCACAAGTGCTTACGGATGGTTTAATGTATTCCTGTTGATGCTGATCTTCGGTGGTATCATTTTGGATAAGATGGGGGTTCGTTTCACCGGAATGGGAGCTTGCTTATTGATGGTGTTTGGTTGTGGATTGAAATACTATGCGATTTCTACTACTTTTCCGGAAGGTGCCATGCTCTTCGGATTCAAAACACAGGTAACCCTGGCTGCATTGGGGTATGCTATCTTCGGTGTAGGTGTGGAAATTGCCGGTATCACAGTTTCCAAGATTATCGTAAAATGGTTCAAGGGTAAGGAGATGGCATTGGCTATGGGACTTGAAATGGCTACGGCACGTATCGGAACAACTCTGGCAATGGTGCTTACGGTTCCTTTGGCCGACTTTTTCGGATCTACGGATGAGAGTGGCACATTCCATACCAATATTCCTGCTCCGATTTTGTTTTGTCTGATTATGTTGTGCGTGGGTACGATTGCTTTCTTCCTTTATACTTTCTATGATAAGAAGTTGGATGCTTCTTTGGATGCAGAGGGATTGGAACCGGAAGAGCCGTTCCGTATGAAAGATATTGTGTATATCATTACAAATAAGGGATTCTGGTTGATTGCATTACTATGTGTATTGTTCTACTCGGCTGTATTCCCCTTTATCAAGTATGCTGCCGACTTGATGGTGCAGAAGTATAACGTAGATCCGAAGTTGGCGGGAACGATTCCCGGATTGTTGCCGATTGGTGCGATTATCCTGACTCCGTTGTTCGGCTCGCTTTATGACCGTATTGGTAAGGGAGCCACATTGATGATAATCGGATCAGTGATGCTTATTTTTGTGCATACGATGTTTGCTCTGCCTATACTGAATATATGGTGGTTTGCTACTATCATCATGATTATATTGGGATTTGCCTTCTCGTTGGTGCCTTCAGCTATGTGGCCGTCTGTTCCGAAGATTATTCCGGAAAAACAGTTGGGTACCGCATACGCATTGATTTTCTGGGTACAGAACTGGGGATTGATGGGTGTTCCTTTGTTGATCGGATGGGTGTTGAATACTTATTGCAAAGGTCCGGTAGTAGACGGTGCACAGACTTATGACTACACGTTGCCGATGACTATTTTTGCTCTTTTTGGTGTGCTTGCTCTGATTGTGGCTTTGATGTTGAAGGCAGAGAACAAGAAGAAGGGATACGGTTTGGAAGAGGCGAATATCCAAAAGTAACTGGGAAATTCAATACCTAAAGTAACAAAGGAATTTTGTATCAAGGTGTAAACAAAAGGGTATCAGTATGAATACTCTGAAATAAAAAATAAGAAGTATGGCTGCCAAAGAGAAAATCAACCTGTTAGAGGTCATTCCCTGTCGCAGTGAACATATTACAGCAGAAAGGGAAGGGGAGACAATTGTGCTCTCCTTTCCCCGTTTTAAATATCCGTGGATGCAACGCTTCCTTGTGCCGAAAGGAATGTCGAAAGAACTTCATGTGAAATTGGAAGAACACGGTACGGCTGTATGGGAACTGATAGATGGAAAACGCAATGTTCGTGAAATTATAGAAAAACTCGCAGACCACTTTCAAAATGAAGAGAGCTACGAGTCGCGTGTATCGGCTTATCTTTCTCAAATGCAGAAAGATGGATTTATAAAACTGGTGATACCAGTCGCATAAATAGGAATTTATATTTCACCACAGAGGACACGGAGGACGCAGAGTTCTTCTTTCTCTTTCTGCAAGTAAAACAGAGCGATAAATACGATTCTAAATACGTGAGACTCTGTGTTACTCTATAGTGAATAAAAAAGATTAAACCTCTGTGTCCTCCTTTAGATTTGCACTGTGAAAAATAAAGGTTGAAATATTACCTTTGTGGTTAAAACAAGTTAACCAAGGAAAGCAGGTGACCCATTGTGTTCTCTAGGCAGAAGCCCTATCCACGGAATTAGTCCTTCTTTCCTTATCAGTTGAACAGATCCAATTAGAATTTTAGGTCGTTGGCCTATTAAAGGATATAGTTTGTTCAACCTATGGTTAACCCTTTAATAGTGCAAAAATATGGAAAAGAAATGGTTTATTGGCATTGACATCTCAAAAAAAACTTTGGATGTTGTTATTTACGTTCCTACAAAGAAACATGCGGACGAAACAAATTATGAACGCTTCTTAAACAAAGAAGAGGGCTACAAATCTCTTCTTTGTTGGTTGAAAAAGAAAAACATGGCAAAGAAAAGGCTGGTCATTAGTATGGAAAATACGGGTATTTACAGTTTTGACTTATGCCTTTTTCTAGAAGCCGCATCCATCGATTACTGTTCTTTCAATCCTCTTCATTTAAAACGTTCCTTAGGCTTGGTACGTGGGAAAAATGACCGTGTAGATGCCGAAAGAATAGCCTATTTTGCTTATCTTCATCGGGATGAACTATCTTACTCTAAGCTGTCAGGGAGTTCAATTATCCGTTTGCGTGACTTTGCTGCAGAGAGAAAACGTTTTGTAAAGCAGCAAGCTGAATACAAAGGTTTTCTCACTGATAGAAAAGATTGTGAAATGACTTCTACCATTGAGCGCGCTGCCCATATGGTAAAGATACTGGATGAAGAAATTGCAAGTGTTGAAGAAGAAATGCTGCAAATTATCAATTCAGACCCATCTATTCTCCGAAATTATGAGCTCTTAAACAGTATTAAAGGTATTGGGACGATCAATGCGATGAATACAATCATACATACTAATAATTTTCAGGCATTTGAAACGGCACGTCAATATGCATGTTATTTAGGTATTGCTCCTTTTGAGCATTCTTCGGGAACAAGTATTAAAGGTAAAACAAGGGTTTATCCCACGGGAGCAAAACTATTGAAAGCGGATCTTTCACAAGCTGCTAATTCAGCGATTGTATGGGATAAGGAAATGAAAGAGTATTATGAAAGGAAAAGGAAGGAAGGGAAAGCTTATGGAGTAGTGCTAAATGCAGTCAAGTTTAAACTAGTAGGAAGAATGTTTGCTGTGGTCAAAAGGGGAACACCCTTTGTGGAGTTAATGACTTACAAAAAGTAAACGGACTGAAATAGCCCGTTTAACTTCTTTAACTGTTTTTTATAGGCCTATTATTTGCATAGGTCTTAGAATTCTGTGGTGAATAAAAACTAGTGGCCATTGAAGAAGATGTAAAGCCCAATCATGGTCACAATAAGTAATCCCCATAGGATAAGAACAATTCGTGCAGGTTTGTCCTCTATCTTTTCCATATTCAAGATGCCCAATTGCGGAGACTTATCCCACAGGCTGACTACTATCATGCCTATTCCGATGATAACGAATAAGTAGAAGGAAAGCAGCATAAAATGAGGCCATGCATCATATTGTTCTGCCGGAAACACCCATAAATACAAGATTCCTACTCCGATACTGAACACTGTTCCCAATGTTAGAGCCATATTAGCTGCCAGAGTAGTGGTGCGTTTCCAGAACACGCCAAAGAGAAATACAGCTGCCATCGGAGGAGCTATAAATCCCAGTACAGACTGGAAAACATTAAATAGATTCAGTCCTTTGATGCTGTCGATCGCTATGGTTATTATCACAGAAATCAGTGCACCGACTACCGTAACCACTTGTCCCACCCTGATAATCTCTCTCTGCTTGGCCTGCGGTCGGATTTTCTTCACATAGATATCCATCGTGAATACCGTACTTAATGCATTCAAAGCAGAGCCGACAGTACTTACCAATGCTGCTGTCAATACAGCCAATACCAAGCCAACCATTCCTGTCGGGAACAGATGAGTCACCATTGTCATGTAAGCCTCATCGGGATTCTCCAATTGTGGGAATAAAGCGAGGCAGATAATGCCGGGAAGAATGTAAAGAGGTACATCTAATATTTTCAACCATCCGGTAAAGTTGGTTCCCATCTGTCCTTCTTTGAGATTCCTGGCAGCAAGAACCGGTTGCACCATCGACTGATCCGTACACCAAAACCAAACTCCCATAATAGGATAACCCAGGATAATAGGTAGCCAGGGAAAAGCCGGGTCATCATTTGGATAGAAAAGATTCCAGTAATCCGCCGGAACGGCGTCCACCAGTGCTCCTACACCGCCCACTTTATAGATTCCCATGATAGCCAGTGTGGCTGATACTACAATCAACAGTATCATTTGATATACATTCGTGTAGGCCACAGCTTTCAGTCCGCCGAGCATCGTGAAGAAAGCGGAGATGACAAGTAACAGCAATGCCGATTGCCACATAGGAATATCGAAGACCTGACGGATCAGAACTCCACCGGCAAATAAAGTCAATGCAAGCCATGAAATAAGAATGGTAATAATGGTATACCAGGCAAGGATGTTACGGGTAGATTGTCCGAAACGTTTTCCCATAAATTCGGGCAATGTCGTGATGCGACTACCCAAATATCGGGGAGCAAAGACAAAAGCAAGCAGACATATAAAGACAAATGCATACCAGGCATAATTCCCCGAAACAATACCAGTAGTAAATCCGGCACTTGCGGAAGCTATCAACATGGAAGGTCCGACATTTGTCCCCCACATGGAGAAGCCGATATGATACCATCTCAACGAATTCTCCGCAAGGAAAAGACTACTCCCCTTTTTTCGTTTTGAACTTGCCCATATACCAATAGCTATCAAAATCAGGAAGTAGGCAATCAGAATACTCCAATCTAATGTCTCTAAGAATTTCACATGCATAATTCAAGTATTAAATAAGTAACGTAAGTTTAAATCTAATTTTCTTTAGGCAAGGATTACATGGATTTCACGGTTTTGATAGGCTATGTAATTAAGAGCCGTGTTGATCCGTGTAATCCGTGCCTTTTTATTCTATTTTTTATTTCCAATCAGTTCTTTGGCAACTGCTACGGCTGTATTCGCATTATCACTATATCCGTCCGCACCGATTTCGTCAGCAAACCCCTGACTGACAGGTGCTCCGCCAATCATCACTTTCACCTGATTACGAATACCGGCCTCTTCCAATGCCTGAATAACCTCTTTCATATACGTCATGGTAGTAGTCAGCAATGCGCTCATGCACAAGATGTCAGCATGGTTTTCCTTCACGGCTTCCACAAACTTGTCACAAGTCACATCAATACCAATATTTATGACTTCAAAGCCGCAACCCTCCAGCATGGAAGCCACCAGGTTTTTACCAATATCATGGAGATCTCCTTTCACTGTACCGATGACAATCTTACCGATTGTAGTGGAAGCACTTCCTGCCAATAAAGGTTTCAGTAGTTCCAAAGCCCCTTTCATGGCACGTCCTGCCATCAACAGTTGAGGAACAAAAGCTTTTCCATCCTGGAAACGTTGTCCCACTTCGCCCATTGCTTTAATCATATAATTATTGATAATCATTTGGGGAGCTACTCCTTCCGCAATGGCTTGCCGGGTGACTTCAACCGCAGGTTCTAGTTTCCCGGCAACAATGGCTTCATACAGAGGTTTCAGTTTATCCTCTTGCTGGTGTTGTTCTTCCCGTATACAAATACGTTCCTGTCCGGTAGCTGCCAAGTCGGCATCCTGTTGATGTTCATTGGTATTTACAGAAGTAGAAGAACCGGTATATTCTTCAACAATCCGCATGGCCTGCTCCACTTCCTTTTCGTTATGGAAATCCATTTCCAAATGTACACCGTCCGCGCCGATATGATCCAATAGGGGTTTTAGTTCGTCTAATGTCACCCAGCAAGCCATCACGCTCTTTCCTCCTGCCAGAATCTTCTTATACAGATCGTACCATTTGGGAGATCCTCCTTGTGGTTCGCCCACTCCGGGAGTCCATTGAATCGCATTCAATTCTTCAATTTCAAGCAAGGCAGGCAGGTGATGCATGGCTCCCACTCCATCCAGATGATAAAGGGTATAATCAATCTTCTGACATTGTTCACGAATAAAAGGTTGCACAAACCGGCGATAATCATCCTGACTAATCATGGTTGAAATATCACTTTGCAGTTTACTCATCTTTCCGGGAGCCCAGGACGAGAAATAACAGAAAGCCATCTCGTCGCCTTCACGGATGATGTCGTATAGTTCATCAAATACTTTGAAGTAGATGTCGTTGATTTGCTGCATCTGTTGTTCCAGGATTTCGGGCTGCATCACTGTGTCCAATAATACCCTATCCGTTCCTTTCAGTGCGGCCAGGACATCCAGTCCTTCCATCAGGTCGGGCATACCGACAAAGTAGTGTCCGTTGGCTTTCGCTTTGCAGGCTTTCAGGAGTTCTTTATGAAGAATCCAGTTCGGGTGTTCGGGGTTAAAGACTATTTCATCGGTGAAATCCGGGTTGGGATGAATCCAAATGGTGTCTTCCCCGCCTTCAAACACTCCGCCTAAAATGGCAGCTAGAGAACCGGGACCCAGTTGGGTATTCGCAACCGGAAGAATATCCGCTTTCAGACTGCTGTGCGCTACGTACCAGTCCAGATATTCAGCTCTCCATTGAGGGTCGAACCACTTTTGCGACAAATCTTTTGCCGGTGCGGGAGGTGTTATCTCTGCATGTGGTTGTACTCCTTCCTGGAAGTGTTCCCACATATTGAGAATGATTCCTTTATGGTTCCACCAATTTATATAACGTTGTTTTGTTTCTTCTAAATTACTCTTCCATGTTTTCATACTCTGCCATTTTTTATTTATTCTACTCAAGTTTCGGAAGTAATTTATTAGGTTGAAAGCTTCTTGCTATATAGCGTAAGGTATCACTCTACGCAATATTATGTAAGCCTTTCAGGCTACTTACAAAACTTGAGTTATTTCTATTTATCTATTCCAAAATCCTTTATAATCATTATCTATGCGTAAAGCCATGCTCTTGCTTAAATCCATTTCATCCGTACAGTCCACATCTTCCGGATAGATGGGTATCACGGCATTTGCACGCACATATACGGGCATTTCTTCCAATGGAACGTATACGTCTTTCAGCCAGCATGCTCCTTCCAGACGTTCTCCCGTAAAGAAGTTCACCCATTTTCCTTCGGGAAGATAGATATCCCGACGGTTTTCGCTGTTCATCACCGGAGCTACCAGGAAATCATTGCCGAAATAGTATTCATCATCTATATGCCAACAAAGTTTATCTTCCGGATGATGCAGAATGAGTGCCTGCAAGAGCGGATAGCCGCTTTCTATGGCTAGTTTACTTTGTTCTACGATGTATGGAATGAGCGAATAACGCAATTTCCACCACTTTTTCACCAACGGAGCTATGGCCGGATAGTGCCAGGGTTCACGCTTATTGGTTCCGTGATAACGGATATGCGATGTGAATACGCCGAATTGAGTCCAGCGCATGTACACATCATCTGCTACTACCGAGTTCATAAAATTGGGCAATGTATGGAAGCCGGGAACATCATGGCTCCAAAAAGCAAATCCCGACAGACCGAAATGCAGACCGCCTTTCAGAGAACCTGCCATTCCATCCCAAGAACTACAGGAATCGCCTCCCCAATGCAAAGGATAACGCTGGCATCCCGCCCATGCGGAACGTGCCCAGACAATACCGTCACCTGTCACTTCTTTCGTAATTTCGTAAGCGGCCTTTTGATAAAGCAGGGCATACAGGTTGTTCAACAATTCCGGCTTCATACCTTTATAGAGGGCGTCCATGTGAATGTTTTCACCGAAATCGGTTTTGATACAGGTTACTCCCATATCCAGGAGTTGTTTCAATAGTCCTTTGTACCATTCGGTTGCTTTCGGATAAGTAAAGTCGATTGTTCCGGCATAATCCAGGGCGGAGAAGTTGGAACCATCGGTCGCTTGTTGTTTGGTCAATGGGGCTATATAATCATTGGCTCTGGCTTCATCAATCTGCTCTGCATTTTCCGCAACGTATGGAAGTTGCCATAAAGAGACACGATAGCCGTTCTTTTTCAACCGCCCGATGAATCCTTTCGGATCGGGGAACCGTTCTTCATTGAATTTCCATTCGCAGAGCCAATCGGTACGGAACCAGCCCGTATCCAGATGAATTACATCACAGGGATAGTGTTCGGCACGCATGCGGTCGCATATTTCGTCTACTTCATCGGCACTGAAATAAGTCATACGGCTCATCCAAACGCCAAAACTCCAAAGAGGAGGCATAGACGGATAGCCGGTCAGGTCACGATAACCGCGAAGAATATCTTCCATCGTATCACCGCCTATTACAAATACATCCAGCAATGCCTGGTCGCTTAGAAACTGTACGGAACGGGTGGAATGTCCGGCCAGTGAGAGCTTGCTATGAGCACATGTATGGTAGAATGTTCCGTACATTCGGCTGGATAGATAGAAAGGGATATTCTTATAAGTACGCCGGTTATTGACTCCTTGCCCGTCCTGGTTTTTCAGGAAGAAAGTCTGTCCGCTTAAGTCCATTTTAAAGAAACGTTCTCCGGTTCCGGCAAAACATTCATCGGGCTTACATTCAAAAGAAAGCGTTGCACGTTCTTTCCGACCGTCGCGTTTGCAAAAGGCAACAGGTAGCGCATCGTAGCGGGGAGGCGAAAAATGGTCGTAGGCTGACAAGCGGATTTCACGCTTTCCGTCAGGGTATAAAGTGATGTCAAGCGTTTCTTGAGGGTCGGGAAGCAATTCGCTCCATCGGTCTAATAGAGGCTCTTCCACATTGATAACGGCACGCTTCGTTCCGTCTTCCGTCGAAAGAATCCATTTTCCTTTTTGTTCTTTTATAAACAGGGGCACTTTCTGAATCCGGTCACTGAATTGTAGCATTTCCGACTCATCTGTCAGTACATAATCGCCGAAGCCAAGAAACAGGCGGGTGATGCCGATGTTATACTGACGGATGATTAACGTATATTCCTCCTGGGGAACATCGGTATCCGCCATCATATCGTTAGCCAGCTTTTGCTTCTGAAAGGGAACTGTTACGTAAATATCTCCTTCCTTTTCATAAACAGCCGTTGGCTTGTATGCTTTCCAAAGCGACTCATTCCTTGATAACTCGGTATCGAAATCAAGGAAATCAAATAAATGGTAGTTCGTTGGTTTCATCTATTTTATTGATTAAATATCGTTTATTGATTACTATAATTATCATATTAGTTTGAATGATTACCATACCAGTCTAATTCTAATGATTATTACACTAGTTTATTGATTGCTATATTAGTACATTGATGACTATGTTAATCCATTGATTTGTTTCAATCTTGGTTTATTCTTCCGGCTTTGTACTTAATACTGTCCGCCACTTGAGGGCCGTTATTCTTCCACACGTTCTTTTTCCCGGGGCGGTTCGAATCAAAACGTTCAGCAGGACACCAGTTGTTTTCCATTGTATATCCGTCCGTAGCTTCATCCAGATAGATATAAAAAGCACGGTCATTCGTAGCGTAGGGTGCCTCGATTAAATGTTCGATCCGGTTATTTCGCATGACGGAACCCGGCTGGTTGGAAAGAGTATACAGACCGCCTGCATCGTATAGCCGACGGGCAAAGTGATGTACATAGTTTGCTTCTATCCGGTTGTTGCACATTCCGCTCTCCAGCGATGTCCATCCCCAGCCTACACAAATCCCTGAATAGTTCAGATGGCAGACTTCATTATGAGAAATATCCATGTTTCTGACATATCCGGCGCCGATACCTACACATCCCCAGTCTTCATTAGTCACATTACTGATGAAATTGTTTCTGATAGTAATATGGGAACATAATTCCCGTACGTCAGCAGGAATAAAAGGAATGTGCGTCTCAAATCCTCCGTCCGGAAATGCACCGACCAGTAAAGCCGTTCCTCCAATATCCGTAAATTGACAATCTTCGACGCTCGATGCAGTAACGGCCCATTCATAATCCAGTCCGGTGGATGATAAATGACGAAAGGTGCAATGCTTGAAATCAATATGTTCGGCACCTCTTACACGTATCGCTGTTTCGGGACGGGTGATCCAGGCTTGGTTCTCCAGTTCCGCTTTTTCCGGAAGCCCCGGTTCTTGTAGTTTATAGGCATCCAATAAAGGAAATCCCCCTTGCAAGGTGACGTGTCCCTGATAAGAAGGACGCATCCAGGAGGTATGCGCAAAAGTAATTCCGTTAAATTGTATATGTTTTACCGGACGAGACAATGTACCGTCTATGGTCACTAAAGTTTCCAAGGCAGGGATAATCACTTCAGCTGTTTCCATATTTTCGTCCGCCTGCGGATAATAGTAAATCGTGCCGGAAGGATATTCCTGGAACCATTCACCGGGTTGGTCCAGCAATTCCAGTGCATTGGTCAGGCAAAAGGAAGAATTTCCTTTCTCTCCTCCGATGACGGGTTGCGGCCAGGGATGCGCAAACTCCAAGTGACTTTCAGGTTCATGGAAGCGAACTACAGCTTGTCCGTCTTTCACGTCTATACTTTTCACGCGCAAAATAGCAATTGCCCAGCGTTGATGGACAATCATTTCCAATTGACCGGCATTTTGTAGTCTTTTCGGATTTACACTTTGAGAAACGGGGATCGTAATTGTCTGCTCTTCCGGATTGAAGTCAATCATTCGTTCCAATCCTCCGTCAGGAAATTGCGCAGCTCTTTGAACTTTATGACCGTTCACCCACATTTGCCGGGTTTCTACCCTTCTATTTCCTATTAGGGGAGCCTCTACCGACCATATCTTCTGCCTTAGCTTTTCAGGAACTGCCGGATGATTACATCCACGCTTCCACCCCGTAACAGCAACTCCACCACTAATCACAGGATGAGCACCATCTACTGCACAAATCACCGTTGGAGAATCGGACGTCCCACCATCTTCCGGACGAAGAAACAGAGAATTGCGCTGGGCATAAACACCCTCTTCCAAACGAATATAAATTCCTCCGGCTACTTCCGGCCGATTCAGTCTACGCCATTCACGAGCCTGCTTGATTGCCCGGTTTAATGTATTAAACGGGGCTTCCTTTGTCCCGGGATTCTTATCATTCCCCTGCAGGGATACATAAATTTCTCCCGCAAAAAGCAAGGGAAACCACCCCAAGAAAATGATAAAAGAAAGATAAGTAAAAGTCTTTTTCATGGTACTACCTCAATGTGCTACTTCAATAAAGACGCACACACATCGATTTAGTACTCTATATAAAGGTAATAGATAGGTTATTCTTACAAATGTTTTACAACATCAAATAGGTTACCGAATAAGACCTATGATAAATTGATAGCAAAAATAACCGCAGACAACGAACTTCAGTAAAGTTCCGAATATAAATCCGAGTAAAGAGCCCACACCTGATTTGAGTGCCTGCGAGAACTCTTTATTTCCTAATAGTTCACCAATCACCGCCCCGAGAAACGGACCGAGAATAATGCCCCAAGGCAAGAAAAGAAGACCGACAAGAGTTCCTATGATACATCCCCAATTACCCCATTTACTACCGCCACTATATTTACTTCCCAGCATCGGAGTGAAATAATCCAGTACCTGCAAAACAGCAACAATCAATAACCACACGATTAATTGTGTCGTAGAATATTGTACCTTATCTGTGAAGTGCAGAATAACCAACCCCACATAAGCAATGGGAGGACCGGGAAGAAACGGCAGAATACAACCTGCTAACCCGGCTATCATACAAAGGGCACTAATTACAATCAAAATAATGTCCAACATAATCTGTTTTTTTAGTTCTGCACAAAAATACAGTATCTTTCAGTAAATACAAGCTAACCTCGAGAATTATTTCCGCCCCTTCACTGCTGTTTCAGAATAGCTTTGTCAGGGCTGCAGTTCTTTGTGTGAATGAGTTTTTCCAATACTTTTTTGAGGATGCCTCGTACCCAACAAGAACTTTTACTATCTTTGTGTCGTTAACGCTAAAGAAGCAAGTTGTTAAATAAGAAATCAGCAGGAGGACAGAAGATGGATCCAATGGAATATATAGTACCCAACAGAAAGCGTTTGCCTTACGGTATGATGAACTTCGCAGTCATCCGCCGCGAAGACTATTATTATGTAGACAAAACCCGCTTCATTCCTATGATAGAGCAGGCAGACCGGTTCTTTTTCTTCATCCGTCCCCGCCGCTTCGGCAAAAGCCTCACGCTGAACGTACTGCAACACTACTACGATGTGCGTACCCGCGATAAGTTCAACGACTTATTCGGCGACCTCTACATTGGGAAGCATCCCACAGCAAACCGCAACAGCTATCTGGTGCTTTACCTCAACTTTTCAGGCATCACCAGCGAACTGAACGATTATCGAAAAGGACTGGATGCACATTGCCAAATCCGCTTCGACTTCTTCTGTGAAGTCTATTCCGACCTCCTGCCACAAGGTATCAGAGAACGATTGGACGAAAAGGACGGGGCTGTCAACCAACTGGACTATTTGGTTTCGGAGTGCGAACGTGCCGGACAGAAAATGTATCTCTTCATCGACGAATACGACCACTTCACCAACGCCATCCTTTCCGATGCGGAAAGCTTGCACCGCTACACTGATGAAACGCATGGCGAAGGTTATCTACGTGCTTTCTTCAATAAGGTGAAAGCAGGAACTTATTCCAGCATAGAACGTTGTTTCATCACCGGCGTAAGCCCCGTAACGATGGATGACCTGACGAGTGGCTTCAACATCGGCACGAACTACTCACTTACCCCCCAATTTAACCAAATGATGGGATTCACCGAAGAAGAAGTGCGCGAAATGCTGACTTATTATTCAACGAACAGCCCTTTCCGCCATACTGTTGACGAACTGATGGAAATAATGAAACCGTGGTACGACAATTATTGCTTCGCGCAGGATTGTTACGGTGAAACTACCATGTACAACTCCAACATGGTGCTCTACTTCGTGAAGAATTACATAGATAACGGCAAAGCACCACGAGAAATGATAGAAGATAATATACGTATCGACTATGAAAAGCTGCGTATGCTCATTCGAAAGGATAAAGAGTTTGCACACGATGCTTCCGTCATTCAAACTTTAGTGAGTCAAGGTTATATCACTGGCGAACTGAAGAAAGGTTTCCCTGCCGTCAACATCACCAATCCGGACAATTTTATAAGCCTGCTCTACTATTTCGGAATGTTAACCATTAGCGGAATAGATAAAGGCAAGACCAAACTGACCATTCCGAACCTGGTGGTTCAAGAGCAGCTCTACACTTATTTGCTGAATACCTATAACGACGCAGACTTGAATTTCAGCAGCTACGAAAAGAGCGAACTTTCAAGTCAACTCGCCTATGATGGCAATTGGCAAGCCTATTTCGGTTACATTGCCGACTGCCTGAAACGTTATGCATCCCAGCGTGACAAGCAAAAGGGCGAATTCTTCGTTCACGGCTTCACCTTGGCCATGACTGCGCAAAACCGCTTCTACCGTCCTATCTCCGAGCAAGATACACAAGCGGGTTACGTCGATATTTTCCTCTGTCCCATGTTGGACATATATTCTGACATGAAGCACAGCTACATCGTTGAGTTGAAGTACGCCAAATATCGCGATTCTGAAAACCGTGTGGAGGAATTGCGTCAGGAAGCCATCGCCCAGGCCAACCGCTATGCCGACACGGACACGGTGAAACAAGCTATTGGCTCCACGCAACTACACAAGATTGTAGTGGTATATAAAGGTATGGAAATGCGGGTATGCGAAGAGTTATAATGAACAATCTCTTCACCCTTCACTTTTCCTTGTATTATCCTATCTATTAGCAATTTATAGGTGAAGGGTGTTCCCTTCACCCATCCTTTCACGTTTGTAAGCGTCTCCGCGATTCTATCTTGTCGCCCTTTTTTCATTCTTATATTTTTGCTATGTATAAAAATGAAGCATTATGGATTTAGCAGAAAATCGATTTGGAAAAACTTGGAAACATTTCCTTGAAGTATTGAAAGTAGACTACAATTGTTCTTTAGCCGATGTTTGCCGCGATCAGCATACCACTTTTGGTGGTATGAGTTCCTGGATGTCCAGACGGGGCTATAGCGTTAAACAAGCCAAGGCAGATGTGGTCCGTGATTATTATGGCGGCGTTGAACCCTCCCAACCGACAACTTCCTCTCCTTCATTCACTCAAATAGCACCCGCCATGTTGTCGGAAGAAGAGTTTAGTCTTGCCGGGATCACAATCACCTTTAACAGTGGAACCACCATTTCGGTCAAACGGGCCACACCCGGTGGTGTTATTAAAATGTTGCGCGATTACGAAAGAAAGGAGGGAGATCCATGTATTCTCTAACATCAGCCAATCGCTACTATCTGTACCAGGGCTTTGTTCGTATGAACCTTGGCATTGACGGTTTATTCAAAATTATACGATCGGAAATGAAGGACTTGTCTCCCGTTTCCGGAGATATCTTTTTATTCTTTGGTAAAAACCGACAAAGTGTAAAAATACTGCGTTGGGATGGCGATGGCTTTCTTCTGTACTACAAGCGCCTCGAAGGTGGAAGTTTTGAGTTACCGACATTTAACCCCAATACAGGTAATTACGAGATTTCTTATCAGGTTTTGTCTTTTATCTTAAATGGAGTGTCATTAAAGTCTGTACGGTTGAGAAAACGTTTTAGGATCTAATTCAACATTTTGATTATTAGTTATTTGCGCTAAGGATATCATCCGGTTTATTTGGCCAATTCGTTGATTTTTTATATCTTTATGCCATGAAAAAGGATGAGATCATAGAGTTATTGAAGGAACAAATCAAGGGATTACGAGATGACAACAACAGACTCTTGGACCAAATAGATGCTTTGATAAAGGAGGTTTCTTCCCTTAAAGAGGCACTCCTTCAAAAAGGCGAATCTCTTAGCAAGCAACAGCGCCTTACTAAGGGACTCGCCAAACTTGTATCCAACACATCCGAACAGCAACAGGCTCCCCAATCTGCCATATCCGAAGAAGAGCGGCAGAAGATAGAAGCGGAAAAAGCAGATAAGCGTAAAGCAAGAAAGAACAATGGGGCCAAACGTGACATGCATTATGAGATGGAGGAAGAAGAACATGTCGTTTATCCCGATGATCCCGATTTTGACATCAATAAGGCCCGGTTGTTTACCACTGTTCCCAGAATATGCGTCCGCTATGAATGTGTACCCATGCGCTTCATCAAGCATGTCTACAAGATACACACCTATACGCAAGAAGGTCGCCTGTTTGAGGGAAAAACACCGGCTTCGGCCTTCTTGAATTCCAGCTATGACGGTTCATTTATTGCCGGATTGATGGAATTACGTTATATACAATCGCTACCTGTTGAAAGAATCATCAACTACTTCGAGAGTCATGGCTTTACGCTGAAGAAACCTACGGCTCATAAGTTGATAGAGAAAGCCTCAAACCTCTTCGAAAATCTTTATAAGTGCATCCGGCAGACAGCTTTGAGTGATCCTTATAAGGCAGCCGATGAAACCTATTACAAAATACTCGTCCCGGAAAAGAACAGCAAGGGAAAAGGAGTCCGCAAGGGATACCTCTGGGTGGTTGTGGGCATAAACACCAAGATGATATACCTGCTCTATAATGACGGCTCCCAGTCTGAACTGGAAAAATCTAAATCAATTTATGAATATGGATCATATGTTTATTATGAGACTGGCAGCCCTGCTTTTTGGCGGCGGCATTGCCAGCTGTCTGTTTCCGGGAAAATCCCGGATGTCACATGTCCTGTTCCTGCTGTTGATACTTGCAGAAACAGCTGTCGCACATGCCACCATTCCGGATGGGTGGTGGTTCCTGCTTCCGGGTGTCGTTTCCGTACTTCTTCGTCTTTCTTTTAAAGGAGGGACAGAAAGCGGAAAGGGTGGAAAAGCCCTGCTCTCCCTTCACGCCACGGACGGGACAATTATCAGATATTATTACTGGTTCTCCAATTTCCTTGTCTATGGAGGAGCCGGTTCCGGCAAGACCAAATCCATAGGCAAACCGCTGATGGAACAGTACATCAGGTCCGGATTCGCCGGTTTCATCTATGACTTCAAGGATTTTGACTATACCCGGACTGCATACAACCTGATCAGGAAACACGGATACCCCCATGAGTTCTATTATGTAAATTTCACGGACATGAACCGGACTTACCGCTTCAATCCGCTGGACAGGAGGAATATAAAGGACAGGACGATGCTCATGCAGCTGATGGAGGACGTACTGGGCGCGTTGATGCCGCCCACATCCAAACAGGACGAATGGTATACGGGCGCGCTTGGCATCCTGAACGGCGTAGCGTACAGGCTTTGGGATGAGTTCCCGGAATGTTGCACGCTGCCGCATATCGTCACTTCGTGATGAAGGCCGATACGGGACAGCTTCAGGAATTCCTGAAGCTGAACGATATCAGCGCCATGGTAATGAGTATCGCATCGCGCTCGTTTTCCATGGAGAACAGGGTCCCCTTTGTATTTATCCTGGACGAGATGACCACCTTCAAGGTGCGTGACTTCGAGAAGCTGCCTTCCGTCCTGCGCGAGTACGGGGCGGCGTTCCTGCTGCTCACCCAGTCCGAAGGCAAGCTGGAGAAACTGTACAGCAAACTGGACAGGTCGTCCATTGAGGCGAATTTCGGAAATATCTTCCTAGGCTGCACACAGGATGTGGAGGCATTGAAATATTACCCTCTCTTTTTCGGGAAATACGAGAAGGAGAAGAAGTCCACCAGTTCCGGCAGCAGCGGTGACGGCCGTAATTCCAGCGTGACCATCAGCACACAGAAGGAAGAGATATATGAATCGAAGGACTTCGCTTCATTGGAACCGGGGGAATTTATCGGAATGGGAAACCGTTCCAATATCAAAGGGCATTTCAGGAAGAAGTTCAGGCTGTTCGAACTGGAGGAGGAACCGCTGCCGGTAGTCGCGTTCAGGACGGAGAAGGAAATATCTGACAATTATACCAGAATACTGAAAGATATCGAGAGGGTGCTTGGGATGGAAGACGCAGAAGTGGATGTAAATTCTTTGTTCATCGGTAAGTGAATATATATTTGGCAAATAAAAAATACACTAAAAATAAAAGTGAGAAAATGTATTTTGCTATATTTGCAGCATGTTTCGGAAGTATAAAGCATATTCTGTTCAGAAAATTACGATATGACAATGAAAGAAGATGTTCAACCAAAGAAGAGGTCTGAAAAGATAATAATTTCAATAAGTGGCGAAACCTCCGAATTGCTGTGAACAATTCACACTCTTTTAATAGTTTTACATAAAGAAAAGTGGTATAATGCAATTACGTATTGGGAATTTTATGTACTATTTTAAGAAAGGATTTTATATGATCAGGAAAAATCTTCATATGAAAATAAAGCGGATTTTCTGTGGAATCCTGACAGCAGCAATGCTGCTTGGGCAGACGGGCGCTGTCTGGGCAGAAGCTACAGACACTGCCAGCGAATCTCCCACTCCTACTCCGGATCCGCATACCGAATATTATGCACAGGCAGCTGATACCGATTCCATTGAGGGTTGGCCGGAGGGTCCTAAGATTGAGGCGCAGTCAGCAGTTCTCATGGACTTAAATACAGAGGCGGTCCTGTATTCCAAGAATGCTAATACTCAGCTTTACCCGGCCAGTA
>ERZ772879.838-NODE-838-length-23011-cov-3.744947_pt1 | contig 23011 bp, 19 predicted proteins | sample MGYA00580582_ERZ772879 | MGnify/ENA primary metagenome ERZ772879 (study PRJEB29015, sample SAMEA2737682) | human gut metagenome | biome: human gut; feature: human-associated habitat; material: faeces | place: China | collected 2012 ... | reverse complement strand
TAGAGCGTCTGGCTACGGACCAGAAGGTCGGGAGTTCGAATCTTCTCGCGCACGTTGAATTTAAGGCATATCCGAAAGGATGTGCCTTTTTTCTATTATAAGAAATTGCCTTTTTCTAAGATAAAAGTAGACAAAACATATTTGACAACTGTATAATAAACATAATATTTTCAACTAATAAATTTCTTTATTGGGATAAAAGTAGAATGATTTATACATAGAAGAAATTTATTAAGCATGAAGAATGAGTGAGGTAGGGTATGAAAAAAATATTTAGCAGTCTTCCGGTGAAATTATTGATTGGTATTGTTATTGGAATTATCTTTGGACAGATTTTCCCGGAAAATGTAATGAGTGTTGTTGTCCCATTAAAGAATATTCTGGGACAGGTCATTAACTTTGTAGTACCGTTAATTGTCATCGGATTTATTGCACCGTCTATTACAAAGCTTGGAAATAATGCGTCACGTATGCTTGGAGTTGCACTTATGGTTGCATATACGTCGTCCGTACTGGCAGCACTTCTTTCTATGGGAGCTGGATATGCAATTATTCCGAATCTTCCGGTTGTGTCAGCGATTGAAGGCTTAAAAGAATTGCCGGAAGATGTTTTTGGTCTGACTATTCCGCAGATTATGAATGTCATGAGTGCTCTTGCATTTTCCATTTTAATCGGACTTGCGGCAATCTGGACAAAAGCAAAGACGATCATTACGATTTTAGATGAGTTCCAAAATATTGTACTTGCAATTGTGTCGAAGATTATTATTCCAATTCTTCCAGTGTTTATTGCATTTACATTCACTTGTTTATCATATGATGGAACTATTACAAAGCAGCTTCCGGTATTTGTCAGTGCGGTCGTAATCGTTATGATCGGACATTATATCTGGCTGACAGTGCTGTATGTTGTAGCAGGAGCCTATTCTGGAAAGAATCCAATTGAAGTCGTAAAGCATTATGGACCGGCTTATATTACAGCAGTTGGAACGATGTCGTCTGCCGCAACACTTGCAGTTGCGCTTCGGTGTGCGAGAAAATCCAAAGTTTTAAGAGAAGATATGGTGGATTTTGGGGTGCCGTTGTTTGCAAATATCCATCTGTGCGGATCCGTATTGACAGAAGTATTTTTCTGTATGATCGTGTCCAAGGTATTATATGGAACATTACCGGATATTCAGACATTGGTACTGTTCTGTGTCCTGCTTGCGATTTTCGCCATTGGAGCCCCTGGAGTTCCGGGAGGAACGGTAATGGCATCATTGGGACTCATTACAGGCGTTCTTGGATTTGGTGATGATGGTACAGCATTGATGCTTGCAATCTTCGCACTTCAGGATAGCTTCGGAACAGCCTGCAATGTAACGGGAGATGGAGCGTTGACATTATTCCTGACCGGTTATGCCGAAAAACATGGAATAGAAAAGCAGAACATATCTGTAGAATTATAGATTGTCGAGGCATTCTTGAATTTTAGAAAATGAAAACATATCATTGGTATGAGAATAAGAAAATGGAGAGTGGAACAAAACCACTCTCCATTTCTATATGCAAAGAAACTAAAACTAATTCAAATATGTAACAAGATCGTCCTGTCTCTTAGCAGCCTCGCGCTCTTCATCAGGATATCCCATTCCTACCATTCCGACAACCTGCATGTCTTTGTCAATTCCAAGACCTTCCAGGTAATCAGCAACTTCTGCTTTGTCTCCACAGTATTTTAACTGGTTGATCCAGCATGCACCAAGTCCAAGTGAGTGTGCTGCAAGAAGCATATTTTCAATCGCGCATGAGCAGTCGCTGACTCCGTTGACAGCTTCTTTCTCACATGCAACAAGTACAATTGTCTTTGCTCCGTATAATGTGTAAGCAGGGTTCTCCATTCCCTTTGCTACAACATCCTGAAGACTCTTAATAGAATCTGCATTCTGCATTACATAGAATCGGTATGTCTGTAAGTTCTTGCCGCTTGGAGCGTAAGTTCCTGCTTTGACAATCTCATCCACGAGATCCTTTGGAACGTCCTGCTCTTTGAATTTACGAATAGATCTTCGAGTATAAATGTTATTCAATACTTCGTTCATGATTACCTCTCCTTTTAAAATAATTAACCTTTTTATCTAAAGTACAGTATAATATTAAAAACAAGAAAAATCATTGTCTATTTTAGATAAAAATACGAAAAATAATTTGTAAATATAGACAAAATGGGTAGATATGTACATTGTTAAGAAATGAACAAAATGTTATACTAGTAATATTAAGGATTGAAGAAGTGCATAGCACAAAAAAATCCGTGGGTAGCGAAAAAAATGAATCATGCATCAGTCCGCCAAGGCGCGGGGGAGGAAGAGAAAATGTCAGATTTGAAATTTACTTGTACTGGTTGTCGCAATGGCTGTGTGATCACAGTCTGTTATAATGAGGAAGGTTATCCAGATGTGAAAGGCAATGGCTGTATGCGCGGCGTATTGTATGCAAATGACAAAGTAAGAGCAATGGATGAGAAAGAGACGGACAAGTAAGATGTTAAAATCATATGTTGCATTTGACATAGAGACGACTGGACTTAGCCCGGAGCACAATGAGATTATTGAGATTGGTGCATTGAAAGTACGGGAAGGAAAAGTTGTTGACCGTTTTATTCGTTTTATTGAACCGGAGGCCGGGATACCTCCGATGATTACGCAACTGACCGGAATTACAAATGATATGGTAGAAGGAGCAGGGAACTGCGGCGAAGTATTGCCGGAGTTCCTTGAATTCTGCGAACAGGATACGCTGATCGGACATAATGTGCAGTTCGACTTCAGCTTTGTGAAGACAAAAGCAAAAGAACTTGGCTACACCTATGATCATATGGGAATTGATACACTTAAGATTGCCAAAGTTGTTCATGCAGACCTTCCATCCAGAAAGCTTGGCGCACTCTGCGAATACTATCATATCGAAAATGCAGCGGCGCACCGGGCATATCATGATGCTCTGGCAACCGCAAAACTGTATCAGTCTATGGCGCATTTTTATGAGGAAAAGGAACCGAAGGTTTTTAAACCACAGCCCTTGGCATATAAGGTGAAGAAAAAAGAACCGATAACCGCAAAACAGATCGCATTTCTCACAAGGCTTATGCAACAGAAGAATATTTCTATGGAAATGGACATACATACACTGACAAAGAGTGAGGCTTCCAGAGAAATCGACCGGATTTTATCCCGACCGTAATGGAAGTGAGAAACCAATATGGAATACAGTCTGACAGGCTGATGTATTGACAGTAATTATCAGATGTGTTAGATTGTAAAAGTAATAGTTAAAGATACAAAAGAATAAAAAATGTGTGAGGTGTCAGTCAGAGAAAGATATTATAAAAAGTTATTTATCTGGCTGGTGAAAAGGGAAACAGGTGTGAATCCTGTACGAACTCGTCACCGTATTTTGCGAGCTTTGAATCCTACATGCCACTGGGAGACCGGGAAGGCTGATTTTATAGCGCCTGAGCAATAAGCCGGGATACCTGCCTTTCACAGTACAGGAACATATTTGTTCAGGCCACGAGGAACTGGCAGTACGAAATACATAGAAAGGCTATTTGACGGAAGGAAGATAATTTCGTCAATAGTTTGTTTTGCGTACTCTCTGTTCATTTTTTAATGGCAGGGATTTTTTATTATATGAATTTCTATGTAATAAGAAACCTCCGGAAAAATTATTTTGTATCTTAGAAAAAAATGGAGGATGGAAAGATGAAGAAAAAATTGGTAGTCGTATTACTTACTGCAGCTATGAGTATGTCTCTGCTTGCAGGATGTGGAGGAAATTCAGGAAGTTCTGACGCAAAGAGTGATGCAAAGACAGAGGATACGAAGGAGGACAGCGATCAGGTGGCAGCAGACAAGGTGGCAAAACTGATTGATGATATCTATGTTCAGGAGAGAACTGACAAGACAGATGAACAGTGCAAAGAAGCTAAGGAAGCCTGGGACGCATTAACAGATGCCCAAAAAGAATTAGTAGAAGGTGAGAACGCAGATCCTGATTACTTCGGAAGAGATACAGGTGACGCTTCGAAAGATGATCCGTTAAATCAGGACGAGATTGGTGAGAATGAACTTCTTGTTGTAAGTTTTGGTACATCATTCAATGACAGCCGCGCAAAAGACATCGGTGGAATTGAGAAAGCACTTCAGGCTGCTAATCCAGACTGGTCAGTAAGAAGAGCATTTACAGCTCAGATCATCATCAATCACGTACAGGCCCGTGATGATGAGAAGATCGACAACATGGAGCAGGCATTGGAGCGTGCAGTAGACAATGGAGTTAAAAACCTTGTTGTTCAGCCGACACATCTGATGCATGGTGCAGAGTATGATGAGTTATCAGAGACAGTGGGAAAATATAAAGATAAATTTGAATCTGTAAAGATTGCTGAGCCGCTTCTCGGTGAAGTTGGAGCAGATGCAACAGTTATCAATGCAGACAAAGAAGCAGTTGCAAAAGCAATCACAGACGAAGCAGTTAAGACAGCAAACTATGACAGCATTGATGCAGCAGCCGAAGATGGAACCGCATTTGTATTCATGGGACATGGAACTTCACATGTTGCAAATATAAGTTATGATCAGATGCAGACACAGATGGAGCAGCTTGGATATAAGAATGTATTTATCGGAACTGTAGAAGGTGAGCCGGAAGATACAGAGTGTCAGGCAGTAATAGAGAAAATCAAAGAGGCCGGATATAAGAAAGTAATCCTTCGTCCACTGATGGTTGTTGCAGGAGATCATGCGAACAATGATATGGCAGGAGACGATGATGATTCTTGGAAGAGCCAGTTTGAAGCATCAAAAGCATTTGACAGTGTAGAGTCACAGATTGCAGGTCTTGGAGAGGTTGACGCGATCCAGCAGATTTATGTAGCACATACAAAAGCTGCAATTGAAGCTAAATAGTTGACAGGTCAGATTTTCAGAGTACAATTATAAAGAAAAATAATTAGAAAAGAGAGAATGGACATGTTAAAAAAGAAATTATTAGTTTTATTACTTTCTGCCAGTATGGCAATGACAATGCTTGCCGGATGCGGAAGTGATACGGATAAGAAAGATGACACAAAAACAGAAGCTTCCCAAGATGATGCGTCAGAAGCAAAGACTGACAGCAAAGATGCGAAGGAGCCTGAGCTGGAAGATGGAACTTATAAGGTAGATTTTAATACAGACAGCGGTATGTTCCACGAGAATCCGGACTATAATGACGGAAAAGCAACGCTGACTGTTAAAGATGGTAAGATGACAGTACATATTACATTGAATTCTAAAAATATCGTACAGTTATTCTTAGGTTCAGCAGAAGATGCACAGAAAGACGGGGCAGATCTGATCAATCCGTCAGAGACAACAGAGATTACTTATTCTGATGGTTCCGCACCAAAGGAAGTATATTCCTTTGACGTACCGGTACCGACACTGGACGATGAATTTGATCTGGCATTGATCGGAACAAAGGAAAAATGGTATGACCATAAAGTCAGTGTGTCTAATCCGGAATTGGTACAGTAATAAGCTTTATTTTGTAACAAAATGTGAAATGGATAGTATGTAATTGGAAACCTCTATCAATGCAATAAAAAGAAAGCGTGATAGAGGTTTCTGTATTTTTATCAGAACTTTATATGAAAAAATAATAAAACATACTTTTTCTATTATAGGAATATATAGATAGAACAAATGATTAATAGAAAATATTAATAAAAACAATTGGACGAGAATAGTACAAAAAGGTATTATTAACGTAACTGATTTATAACATAGAGTTGTTAAAGATTATAAATTTGACGTGTTAGAAAGTTGTTGATAAAATGAACAGACATTACATATTTCAGAGGGGAATTTTAAAGATATGAAAGAGAAAAAGAACTGGCTGGGGAAAGTTGTATTATTAATCGCAGTGATTGCAGCAGTCGCTGTGTATTTTTTAGTCCCAGGTGTCAATAAAATGATGAACAAGGTATTTGCCATGTTTGCAAGCGGAGACTTTACGGTTGTACGTGATTTTGTGGCATCTTATGGAGCATATGCGGCTGTAATCTCATTTTTACTGATGATCTTTCAGTCCATTGCAGCACCGCTTCCGGCATTTTTGCTCACATTCGCAAATGCGAATCTGTTTGGATGGTGGCAGGGAGCAATCCTTTCCTGGACAAGTGCTATGGCAGGAGCAGCTGCATGTTTCTACATTGCAAGAATTCTGGGACGTGATGTGGCAGAGAAACTTACAAGCAAGAGCGGACTGGCTCAGATTGATACGTTTTTTGAACGATATGGAAAGAATACAATCCTGATCTGCCGTCTGCTTCCATTTATTTCGTTCGATATTGTAAGTTATGCGGCAGGACTGACATCTATGTCATTTATGTCATTCTTTATTGCAACAGGAATCGGACAGCTTCCGGCAACAATTGTGTACTCTTACGTTGGCGGCATGTTGACCGGCGGTGCAAAGTTATTCGTGACCGCGCTTATGATTTTGTTTGCCCTCTCAGCACTGATCTTTATGCTGAGAAAAATATATATGGACCGGCAGTCCAAAAAAGAAAAATAGGGAGGATATGAAATGGATACTTACTACAATCCGGAAGATCTGGCGAAGTTTGGAACCATTGGGGAAAAAGCACCGGAGTTAGCAGAGAAGTTCTTCAGCTACTATAATGCAGTGTTTGAAGAAGGTGCACTGACAGCAAGAGAGAAATCTCTCATCGCACTTGCTGTGGCACACACGGTACAGTGCCCATACTGTATTGATGCTTATACCAATGACTGTCTGAATAAGGGAGTGACAGAAGAGCAGATGACAGAGGCTGTCCATGTGGCAGCAGCAATCCGTGGCGGTGCAAGTCTGGTTCACGGTGTACAGATGAAAAACATCGTAAAGAAATTAGAGTTCTAAAAATTAAAATAAAACATTTGAGGAGATTAAAAACATGAAAAAGAGAGTCGTAACATTATTATTAGTAGCAGCAATGACAGGATCTATGGTTGTAGGATGCGGATCAAACTCCAGTTCTGACACAAAATCTGAGACAAAGACAGAGTCTACAGATACAAAAACAGAGGAGAAAAAAGAGTTGGCAGACGATGAGTATCAGTATGTATCTGCTGAGGATACAGCGAAAGCTGACGGAGTTCACGTACTCGATGTAAGAGAGTGGGATAACTATGTGACTGGAAGAGTTAAGAATTCTGAGTGGTGCCCAATCTTCCCATTAGAGGATGATTCCTTAGTTGACGCTATGACAGATTACGCAAAAGAGAACCTGAACGATGGAAAAGATATCTACATCATCTGTAACAGTGGTAAGCGTGGAGCTGAAAAAGCAACAGGTGTATTAAGAGATGCAGGGATCGAGTCAACATCTATCTACACAGTAGAAGGTGGAGCAAAAGCACTTGCTGATGTAAGCGGAGCTCTTACAACAGACCGTACAGAAGAGAACATCGACTGGCAGTATGTATCTGGCAAAGATGCAGTTGCAGCAGTAGATGACAAAGATGTTCAGATTCTGGATGTTCGTGATGATGATACATACAAAGCAGGACACTTAAAAGGATCTTTCCAGTGCGGATTAAAAGAGATTGAAAGTGCAGATGCTCAGACAGCTATGTACAAACTGGCAACAGAGAAGATGGATTCTTCCAAGAAAGTATATCTTCTTTGCTACAGCGGAAACAAGTGTGCTAAGACAGGAATCTCTATCCTGAAAGACGCTGGCTTTGATTTAGATAACCTTTACATCATTGAGAATGGTGCAAAAGACGGAGACGTATCTGCTGCATTCGTGACAGAGTAAATTTGTAGAAAATCAGTTCATAAGAGCCGGGAGGGGGAACTCCCGGCTCTTATAATTTCAAGGTTCTGTCAGCATACAACAGTAGGAGAGCTTCCTACGGGAAAAGCTGCAAAACAAATATCACAATATGCAGTTTCAGAAAAATGCGGTTTATGGTATAGTAAAGTATATTACGGTAATTGTGAGAAATGGTATTGCAGTGGGGATAACGAAGAATGAAAAATAAAAAAATGTGGATATTTATCGGAATTATTGTTCTGATTCTGGTACTCAATCACATTTTCGGGTGGTCTGCCTACCTGGGAAATACAGAGAATTTGAAATTTTTGGAAAATATGGTACAGGATAATCTTCTTCTGGCGGTGTTGATCTACACAGTGCTTACGATTGTAAGTTGTGTCGTTCTGGCACTTCCGGGAGTGACATTTGCAATTATTGCGGGGCTGGTATTTGGACCGGTACTTGGAACGATCTGTTGCTCAGTTGCGACAACGCTTGGAGCAATGGTCGCATTTGTTGTGGGACGATTTTTCCTTCAGGACAGTATCAAACCGATGGCAATGAAAAATAAGTATCTGAAAAAATGGCTGTTTGATGAGACGGGAAGTAACGAGATTTTTATTCTTATGATTACAAGACTGGTTCCGTTGTTCCCATATAATCTTCAGAATTTTGCCTACGGGGTAACAGATATTAAATTCTCTACATATTCTATATGTTCTCTGATTTTTATGCTGCCAGGAACGGCTATGTATACGGTTGGAACAGCCGGACTTGCAGACAAAGAGAACCGGATCCTTTATATAGGGATTGCACTTGTACTGGCAGTAGTTGTTATGGGACTTGGTGTATTTTTGAAGAAGCATTATGTGCAGGAGGAACAAAGTGAAGAGTAAAAATGATGTGTCAGAGTGTATACACTGCCATGTCTGTCAGAAGCATTGTGAGTTTCTGAAAAAATATGGCATTGATATCGGGGACACTGAAAAGCTGAAGGAATTATCTTATCATTGCTTTTTATGTGGAAAATGTACAGAAGTCTGCCCGATTGGGATTGACGGGAAGGATTATATTCTGGAGTTTCGCCGGGAAAATGTCCGGGAGGCAGAAGGGGCATTTCGTGAAAAAGGGTATGGAATGCTCTTAAAAGAAAAGAAAGATTATATCTATAAAAATTATCGTAATGCAACTGGAAAATGCATCCTTTTCCCAGGGTGTAATTTTCCTTCTTTTTATCCAAAGACAATGAAGAAGCTTGTGAAGCTTCTGAAAGAACACGGAATCGGAGTTGCCTATGACTGTTGTGGAAAGCCGATTGCGGAGCTTGGACTGGAAGCTGATAAAAAGAGAATTATACAGCGTATTAATGATGAGTTTGAAAAAAGAGGCGTGGAAGAGGTTATCATGCTTTGTCCGAACTGTTATACATTTTTGAAACCCTATTTGCAGGTTAAAGTGACAGACATTTATGCAAAACTTGAAGAACTAGGGATCGGTGAGAAGAATCTGGAGTCCGGCAAAGTATTTTTGCCTTGTCCGGATCGTGAGAAAAGAGAGATTCTTGCATCAGCAGAGCGATTCGTGAAGGGAAGTCTGGAATCGGTAAAAGGAGTACAGTGCTGTGGTCTTGGAGGCTGTGCACCGGTGAAAGAACCGGAAATTGCAAAGCACATGGCATCTGCACTTGCAGGAGAGAAAAAAGTATATAGTTATTGTGCTTCCTGCTCCGGCAATCTGACTCGTGGAGGCTGTCAGAACGTGAGACATCTCCTGACAGAGATTTTAAAGACTTATGAAAAGCCGGATGTGAAGAAATCCATGATCAACCGTGCGAAGACAAAATTTACATAAGAATGCCTCCGTACCAGGTGACAATTCAATAAAAGAATGGGGATAAAAGATGAGAAGAGCAATTATTGTATTTACAAGAGTTCCGGTGCCGGGGCAGACAAAGACAAGGCTGATGCCATATTTTTCGCCACAGGAATGTGCCGGGCTGCACACTTGCTTTTTGAAAGATATTGCCGGGCAATGTCAAAAAACACAGGCGGATCTTTATATCTGTTACACTCCGGACGATAAAGGAGCTGCATTAAAGAATATATTTGGTAATGACAAGATTTATTTTCCGCAGATGGGGGAATCTTTGGGAGAGAGAATGTACATGGCAATCCAGAGGGTTCTTGCCAAAGATTATGGATCCTGTGTGTTGATTGGAACGGATGTGCCGGAAATTAAGCAGGCAGATTTAGATTATGCATTTCGTCTGTTAGATGTGCATGACATTGTTCTGGGACCAACGCAGGACGGTGGATATTATCTTGTAGGTATGAAGAAGCCAGTGAGAGAGGTGTTTGAAAAACAGACTTACAGCCATGCAAGTGTTTTGGAAAATACAGCAAAAGCAGCTTTTGAGGCTGGTTATACAGTTGGTTTTGCAAGAATGCTTCATGATATAGATGAGAAAGAAGATATTAGTAAATTTCGAAACCGGATGCGTAAAACTCTGGAATTGCAGAAAAGTGAGACTGGACGTTATCTTCTGAAAAAACAGAAGATTTCTATTATTGTTCCGATTTATAATGAAGAATCCACGATAAAATCACTGCAAAAACAGTTGATTCCTCTTCTGGACAAATGTGAAATTCTTTTTGTAGATGGCGGAAGCAAAGACCGGACATTGTCAATGATTGATTCCAGGTTCCGTGTACTTCATTCAGAAAAAGGCCGGGCAAATCAAATGAATCTGGGAGCAAAAGAAAGTTCCGGGGATATTTTGTTTTTCCTGCACAGTGACAGCGAGCTTCCGAAGCATCCGCTGGCGGAGATTCGTTATGTGATGAAAGACCATCTGGCAGGGTGTTTTGGAATTGCATTTCATTCAAAGCATTTCTTTATGTGGACGTGCCGTGTCATTTCCAATCACCGGATCAAAGACCGCAAGGTCATGTTTGGAGATCAGGGAATCTTCATAGACAGGGAGTTGTTCTTTGAGGCGGGAATGTTCCCGAACCTTCCGATCATGGAGGATTATCAGTTTTCACTGACTCTTAAGGAAATGGGCGTAAAACTTGGAATCGCAAAGCACAGGATTTATACATCTGATCGCAGATTTCCCAAAAAGACAATCCCGAAACTTAAGGTTATGTGGAAAATGAACCGGCTTCGAAAGATGTATCGGGACGGGGTACCAATTGATCGAATATCAAAGATGTACCGAGACGTAAGGTAAAATATAGCAGTGGATTTCAAGAAATAAAAATATCAAGGTAGAGGAAAAATCTATGGAGCGGATCAGGGGTCTGGAAGAATATGTGAAAAATAAAGAGTACAGAGAAGCACTGGGATTGCCAAAAGAGAAGACGGAAAATTACGAATTGCTGGCACAGGGAGAGTATAATATTAATTATGCATTTACACACTCTGTGACAGGAAAGAAATTACTACTTCGTGTGAATTGTGGAAGCCAGATGCATCTGGAGCATCAGATTGAATATGAAGCACATGCGTTAAGGTTAATGGAAGGCTCTGGCAGGACGCCAAAAGTGCTTTATGTAGATGGCAGCAAAAAAATATTGGAGCATGGCGTTCTGGTCATGGAATACCTTCCGGGTCATGCAATGGATTATCATACAGAATTGATGCTGGCAGCTCCATGTCTGGCAGACATTCACAGTGTCCCGATTCCAGAGAGTGAAGAAATCCTTATACACCCACAGAATCCATTGAAAGCGATTCTGGAGGAATGCGAGGAGATGTTCAAGGTCTATCTGGAATCACCATTAGGAGATGGAGAGAAAAAAACATATATCCGTGAACTTTTGGATCTTGGCTGGAAACGGGAAGCAGAAATCCAGCTTGAAAGTGGTTATCAATGCTGCATTAATACAGAACTAAATTCTACGAATCTCCTGATCAACGGGGAAGGAAAGTCCAATTACCTGATTGACTGGGAGAAGCCGCTATTTGGTAATCCTGCCCAGGATCTGGGACATTTCCTGGCACCTACGACTACATTCTGGAAGACAGATGTCATTCTTACCTCAGAAGAGATGGAGAAGTTTATTGATGCATACATCAAAGCGGTGGGAAATCGGTTTAAGACAGATATGATCCGGGAGCATACTCATGCATTTATTCCAATCACATGTCTGCGCGGGATTACATGGTGTGCTATGGCATGGGTTCAATACCAGCAGCCGGATAAGTTGATTTTCAATGAATCCACATTCAAAAAGTTGAATGCATATCTGGATATGGACTTCTTAAAAAATATACGGGGCTATCTGGAGCCGTAAATATTCTTGAAAATGACACGAAAGGAGAAATATTATGGAGAAAAAAGAAATTGCAGAGTTATTTATGAAAGGAATTGATTGCTCACAAGTTGTAGTTGGAGCATTTGCAGAGGAGCTTGGAATTACAACAGAGGAAGCTTACAAGATGTCTGCAGCATTTGGCGGCGGCATGGGTCTTGGTGAGACTTGTGGTGCTGTTGTCGGAGCAATGATCGTTCTTGGATTAAAATATGGACACTGTGAAGTGGAGCATATGGGGCAGAAGGATATTATGAATGCAAAACGTGCAGAATTTTTACAGAAATTCCAGGAAAAATATGCTGTCTGTAATTGTAAAGGGCTGTTAAAGCATGATATTTCCAAGCCGGAAGAGATGCAGAAGATTCTGGATGAAGGATTGTTATTTGATTTCTGTCCGGAAGTCGTAAAAGATAGTATCACTATACTAAAAGAGATATTCTAGCAGATATATGAAGAGGTTTTTATGGATGAGATAATTAATGATTTTCATGATCTGGATCAGATACCTGTGTTTCAGACACAGATTGATCCAGAGATGATGAATACAGCAGACAGGTTGGATGTGCTTCAGATGAATATTGGCCGTGTCTGTAATCTGGCGTGCAAGCATTGTCATGTATGTGCAGGACCGAACCGGACGGAAGTGATGTCCCGGGAAGTGATGGCAGATTGTATTCAATTTGCAAGAGAACAACAAGTGCAGACCATTGATATTACAGGGGGAGCGCCGGAGATGAATCCGGATTTTGAATGGCTTGTTACAGAGGCATGTAAAGTCTGTAGTCATGTGATCGTGCGAACCAATCTGACAGTTCTGTTGAATCCGGAATATGAACATTTGATTGAATTTTATGCCAGACAGAAAGTAGAAATTGTATGTTCCCTGCCTTATTATAGGGCAGATCAGATGGATCGAGTACGGGGAACCGGTACATTTGACGGGGCAATACAAGTATTACAGAAATTAAATACACTTGGCTATGGAAAGAATCCTGAGTTGGTGTTGAACATGGTGTACAATCCGGCGGGAGCCTTTTTCCCACCAGATCAGACCGCCATGGAACTAGAGTATAAAGAGCATTTGGAAGCAGATTTTGGAATTGTGTTCAATGCCCTGTATACACTTTACAACAATCCAATGGGACGATTTGGAGCATTTCTCCGAAGATCCGGGAATCTTTCAGGGTATATGAAGAAGTTGTATGATGCTTTCAACCCGGCAACGGTGGAAGCTTTGATGTGTCGTTTTCAGATTTCGGTAGATTATGACGGAAAGCTGTATGACTGTGATTTTAACCTGGCAGCAGGGCTTCCAATCTTTTCGAAGGAGACCATAGCTGATTGGATAGGTAAACCTTACACAGCCCGGAAAATTCGGATGGATAAACACTGTTATGCCTGTACAGCAGGAGCCGGTTCAAGCTGAGGCGGCGCAACAGACTAAGCAGGCTGCTTAAAAAAGAAAAATTATGAATAAAAAGAGGAAAATGCAACAAAATGTTTCTTGCATTTTTCTCTTTTTTCGCGTATGATAATAATCACTCTAATTTATCTGAGAAAACTTCTGCCAGGTCGAAGAGAATCAGAATTTGTCACAATATGAAATCACACCTATAATTCCAAAAAAGTAATACAGATAGGAGGAATGCGGATGGGCGAAAGGGAAGGTTACGAGGTACTTCGCCTGATCGAACATAATCAAAAATGTTATATCAGCTCTGATTATGTAGAAGGAAAGTCACTTATTCAGTGGTTGAAATATCACCCGAACCTTACAAAAAAACAATTATTTTTATGGATCCGTGATCTTGCAGATCAACTGGAGTGCATACATAAGTGCCGGGGAAACCCTTGTTACCAGTATGTGAATCCGTACAGCGTGATCGTCACGGAGGATATGACACTACATTTTCTTGATATGAGTGTGGAATCCAATGAAAAAATGCTGGTTCAGATGAATCGAAGAAGTGTGAGGGAGAACTTTCTTCCACCTGAAGTCAATTATTATCAGGCTGCCAGCATTGAATTAGATATATACGGACTAGGCAGGACAATTCAGTACCTGTTGTCAGTAACAGACTCGATCCCGGAATTAACCAGACGGGAGACGGTAAAGTTTCAAAAAATAATATCCAGATGCCTGGATGGGCATTCAAAACGGGCATTTAAGCAGATGTCTGAAATTCAAAAAGAAATTCCAAATGTAACAGAGAAGAAAAGTAAAGATAGACGAATATGGACGAAAAAAAGAACGGTTATGGCAATGATAAGTATTTGTGTATTCGTAGCCGCAGTAAGTGCCCGGGGCATTCAGAAAAAAGGAGATGAGAAGAACACAGAACTTAAGATGGAAAGTTCAGACGGTTTAAATATGTCAGAAGTTTCAGAGCGCGAAGCATTCGTAGAAGCGCAGAGATCCATGGGATTGTTGTATTTTCTGGAGCTGGAAGATTACGAAAAAAGTATTCAGGCGTTTGAAGATGCCAGGGAAGATCAGATGTCGGAAAATCTGGCTGTATTAGTGCGGTATGTGGCTGGGATAGAAGATAAAGAGAGCAGCAATGAGAAAAAGGAATATGCAAATGAAAAGAAAATAGAGAACATATTCAGGAAAATCGAGGAGTGGATGCCGGACGATTCAAGGCTGGATTATGAGCGCTGTCTGATTCGGGGCTATGCAGTGGAGGAATCGGAAGAACATGCAAAAGCAATCTTAAGAATTGGTAAGAAAATTCTGGATGAGAAGCCAGAGGAGAGACTGGTAAAAGAATGTACTTCTTATATGGCTTCTGCGGCTGAAACGGCAAGAGACTGGGATATGGCTTTGGAAATGTATACAGATATGCTTGAGTGGGAAGAGGAGTCGAAGAAAGAAGATATTTATCAGAAGCTTGTGAAAATACAGGGAGAAAAAGGCTTAAAAGATCAGGCACTTGAAATATGCAGGAAAGGAGCGGAAGAATTAAAAGATTCAAAGCAGCTTAGAATTCTTTATATGCGTATGCAGTGTTCAGATTCAGATATTTCCAGAGAAATTTGTGCACAGACAGTAAAAGAGTATTTGAATCAGATCCCGGAAATTAAGGAAGAAACAGAATTTCAAAAATTGGCACAGGAATATGGAATAGTCATAGAAGGAGAAAATGTATGGGTAGGAAGATAAGAACCGGAGCGTTATTGATATTAGTCCTGGCAATGATTTATACACAGCAGGCAGTTATTTATGCGCAGAATGAGGCAGAAAAAAACATGAAAAAGACAATAGAATCGGAAAATTCAGATGGAACTAATGGAGAAGACAAGGAACCAGAGAAGCCAGGAGGAGAAGAAGGGGATAAAGAACAAGAGAAGCCAGGAGGGGAAGAAGGGGATAAGGAACCAGAGAAGCCAGGAGGGGAAGATGAAGACAAAGACAAGGACAAGGAACCGGAGCAGCCCGAGATTAAGAGATATGAGCTGGAAATCCCCAAGGCTGATGGAAAGAATGGATATTATCTATCAAAGCCGTCCGTTATGATCACACATAATGGCGCCTATGGAACAACTGTGTACGAATTAAAACATGGGGAAGATACTTTGTTACAGGGGAGAATAAAATACATAGTATCACAAGAAGCAGAAGAGCAGAAAACCAAGATTTCTCTTGAGGGTGAAGTATTTGAGGAAGGAAAAAATATTTTACATGTCTTTATGGAAGATGAAGAAGGCAATGTGATTCCGGAATATGATGAGACAATAGAAATACGGATAGATACACAAAGTCCGACAGTGACCTTGGAGGCGCCGGAAGGATTTTCTACCTGGTATCAGAAGGAAGCGTGGATTCGTGTGGTATCAGAAGATGGTGCATGGGGAAGCCAGGTTGATACGGTTACATGTTATGTTGGGAATAAAATTATTGGAAAATCAAAGGAGAATCAGTCAGAGTTTTTAATCACACAGACTTCAAAAAGTGGAGAAGGTGTGCCGGTAACAGTGACTATCACAGATCAGGCAGGTAATAAAACGGAGAAAACGCAGAAGTTATACATTGACAGTCTGGCACCGACAGTAAGTTTAACAGGGGCAGCCGATTATCTGATTACCAGTCAGCCCGTGACGATAGAATACCAGGCAACTGATGAAAATAAATTAGAAAGCTGTCGGGCAGTGATTGATTATGAAAAACCGGAAGGAGAGAAAAAAACGGAGGTCATAGATTCGGAAGAAAAGTGGAGTTTAAAGAACGGATCCACAAGTCTTGTAAAGACATTTCAGGAAGATGGAATCTATAAAACCAGTGTACAGGCTGTGGATAAGGCAAAACAGAAGTCAGAACATTTCCTGCAATTTATGATTGATACTAAGAATCCAGTGATAAAGATGGTGGACGAACTGCAGGGGAAGTATCTGAAAAAGTTTTCATGGGATTATCCGGTGGATGTATTTATCAAGGACTTTACGACATTTGTCCATCAGATCCAGATGGACGGAAGGTTATATCCGATTGGGACAGAGATTGATACGGAGGGACGTCATACATTACAGGTAAATGCCATAGATGCCGCAGGAAATGAAGCGGTGGCAAGAGCGGAATTCGTAATAGATCACACACCTCCGAAGATTCAGTTTTATCAGGTAGAGGAAGGGGCACAGTATGAAGGAATCCTGAACTTTCAAGTAGATTCCAGAAAAAAAGAAGACTGGATAGAAGAAGTGTTGATTAATGGAAAAAGGCAGACATTAAAAAAAGAAGACGGGAAGTATACATTTCAGATTACAAATCCAGGCGAATATGAAGTAAGCGTGACAGCAGCGGATCTGGCAGGGAATGAAGCAGAAGAAAATATATCATTTGAAATCGTTCCAGAGAAGACGATATTGGAAAAGGCGGCAGCGCCAATTCAAAAAATATTATCTGGAAAGACAGAAAAGGAGCAGAAAAATCGGCAAGGAGAAAAAGGAAACCGTCATTTTGCCATGTTGAAATGGATTGTGATTGGAAGTATAATAACAATACTATTAATAATGGCCGGTGTGGTATTGTGTAGACGCAAAAAAGACAGTGCGAAAGAGGAACAGGCAGACGAAGAATAATATATAAAGGTTCATATAAAGGGAGGATGCCGGGTAACCGCTAAGCGGCACCCGGCACGTATTATGAAAAAGTTTATTCAAAATGTATTACTGAACTTCTGTTGTTGATGATTTTATTATATGTAAGAGTTGTGGAGAAACAATGTTAAAGAGATGAAAGAATTTTAAAATAAACATGAACAAACTATGAACGTAAGGAAGTTTATTATTTCTTAATAAAATTCACAGAATTGTTAGCACTCGATGAAAAAGAGTGCTGATTTTCTATTGACTTTTAAAAAGCAAGGGATTATCATAGATTTAATCGGGGAGATTTCAAGATTTTGTATTTGCTTACTTATGAGTAAGTTCATGTAGGTTTCGATTTTATCCCTGGCATCAAAAACACAAATGATTAAATCAGCTTAAAATATCAGAAACAGGAGTGATTAGAATGGAAGCAAAAAAAGGTAGTCTTTCAATCAGCAGTGAAAACATTTTCCCAATTATTAAAAAATGGGTATATTCTGACCATGACATTTTTGTCAGAGAGATGATCTCCAATGGCTGTGATGCCATTACAAAATTGAAAAAACTGGATGTAATGGGTGAATACCAGTTACCGGATGATTATAAGGCATCAATTCATGTAGAAGTGAATCCGGAAGAGAAGACTTTGAAGTTCATTGATAATGGTCTTGGTATGACAGCAGAGGAAGTTGAAGAATATATTACCCAGATCGCATTTTCCGGTGCTACAGAGTTCCTTGAAAAATATAAAGACAAGACAACAGAAGACGATATGATCGGTCATTTCGGACTGGGATTCTATTCTGCATTCATGGTTGCAGATGAAGTTCATATTGACACATTATCTTACAAAGACGGAGCAACACCGGTACGCTGGGTAAGTAATGGTGGAACGGAATACGAGATGACAGAAGGAGACAAGCAGACTGTAGGATCTGAGATTACATTGTATCTGAACGATGATTGCCTGGAGTTTGCGAATGAGTATCGTGTAAGAGAAGTTATCCAGAAGTATTGTTCCTTTATGCCGGTAGAGATTTTCTTATCAAAGGCAAATGCAGAGCCAGAGTATGAGACAATTGACGAGGCAGACCTGAAAGAGGACGATGAGGTTGTTGAGCACATTCATGAAGATGCCAAGACCGAAGAAAAAGAGAATGAAAATGGTGAAAAAGAAGTTGTAGAAGTATCACCTGCAAAAGATAAAGTAAAGATTAAAAAGCGTCCGGAATCCTTAAGTGATATTCATCCGCTCTGGACAAAACATCCGAATGAGTGCAGTGATGAGGACTACAAAGAGTTTTACCGCAAAGTATTTCTGGATTATAAAGAGCCGTTGTTCTGGATCCATCTGAACATGGATTATCCGTTCAACTTAAAAGGTATCCTGTACTTCCCGAGAATTAATACAGAATATGATTCTATTGAAGGAACAATCAAGCTGTATAATAACCAGGTATTTATTGCAGATAATATTAAGGAAGTCATTCCTGAATTCCTGATGGTATTAAAGGGAGTTATTGATTGTCCGGATCTTCCACTGAATGTATCACGTAGCGCTCTTCAGAATGATGGATTTGTAGGCAAGATTGCTGAGTACATTTCCAAGAAAGTTGCAGACAAGCTTGCAGGTATGTGCAAGACAAAACGTGAAGATTATGAGAAATACTGGGACAGCATCAGTCCATTTATAAAATTTGGCTGTCTGAAAGATGAGAAGTTCTGTGACAAGATGAAAGATGCAGTTCTCTTTAAGGATATCGACGGAAAATATCTGACACTGAAAGACTGCGTAGAAGCAAATGGTGGAGAGCTGAAAGAACTCGATAAAAATGCGGCACCAGACAATGCCGAGGAAAATGCAGAAGAGAAGAAGACAACTATCTATTATGTAACAGATGAGATTCAGCAGAGTCAGTATATCAATATGTTCCGTGCACAGGGACAGGATGCAGTTGTACTGAAACACAACATTGATTCTCCGTTCATTACACAGCTTGAGCAGCGCTATCAGAATGTTCAGTTCCAGAGAATTGATGCAGATGTTACAGATAATGCAAAAGAGGAAGTTGCTGAAGACGAAAAGGAAGCATTCCAGAAGACTGTAGACAGTCTGACTGCAACATTCCGCAAAGAGCTTGGTAATGACAAGCTGGATGTGAAAGTTGAGAAACTGAAAGACAGCAATGTAGCTTCTATTATGACATTATCAGAGCAGAGCCGCCGTATGCAGGAGATGATGAAGATGTATGGAATGGATTCCATGGGAATGGATATGGGTGGAGAGAATACCCTGATCCTGAACGCAAATCATCCACTGGTACAGTATGTACAGAAACATGAAGATGGAGAAAATACATCTTTGATCTGCAAGCAGTTGTATGATCTGGCTATGCTGGCACATAAGCCATTAAATCCAGAAGAGATGACAGCATTTGTTCAGAGAAGCAATGATATTATGATGCTTCTGACAAAATAGATTCAATATTGGATCCATAGTGATATAAGTATAAAAGAACCTGCCTCACAATTTTGGGGCAGGTTCTTTTATACAGTTTTATTCTGAATGCTCTATTCTACTGGAAGTATGGTATCAATTAATGAAGTGATCTCAGAATCTTCGGCACCGGCCGCTGACAGTGTTTTGAAGTTCAGAGAAACGGTAACCGTTGTCTGTGCACCATAAGTTGGTGCAGCAGCGTATTTTTCCATCAATTCTACAAGAGCACGATCTACTTCTTCCTCAGAATAGTAAGTTCCGGTTTCGAGTTCATTCATAGCACTTTGGAAGCTTGTATTCGGAGTTACGGTTACATCAATAATGTAATTGAATAATCCGTCCTGTTTCTTTGGTGTTCCAACAGAATACTGACAGTTATTACAGATTGCTTTCAGCGCGGCGCTGTAACGCTCTGTGTATGAGGCGCTGAGCTCTTCCGGTGGTGCGTACATAGAACTTTCTAATTGAGACTGGACAGAAGACTCGTCTTCGCCAGTATGTTTTGCATATTCAGCCACATCATTTTTAAACAGTGCATTCAGACAGGATGTGAGGTAATCCTGAGCGTCCAGTATCTCGCATACACTATCATATGGTGCCATAATGTTATCCATAGTAGCAGAGAATAATTTCTGTAACTGCTCGTCGTCTAGGCTGTAACCGTCTTTTGACTTCTTAACCTCCAGTGTAAGTTGAGTGGAGTTCTCGTAAGAAGGAGAGCTTTTTACAGCTTCCGTTGCTTTTTCGAGAAGCTTTGTCATCTCGGCATTCAAATCTGTAGAAGAGATGGCCGGACTATATTTTTCGCAAGTGTTTTTCGTCGTTGCTTCAATATCCAGTGGAGTAAAAGTAAGCTGCACGGAATAACGTTCATCGTCAATTTTTTTAGCACCATTTATCTCAAATTCTACGGCATTAAATGATGCCTGAAGGAACTTAAGATAAGAATCTTTTAGCTCGTCCGGAAACTGAAGTACATATGTTTCGTTCTCATCTGAAATTCCCTGTTCCAGAAAAGAAGATAGAGAAGACGGATCCTCTTTTTTGATAGAAGTGATCAAATCTCCTACATACTTGTCTGCGGTCTCACCGCTGGCACATCCGCCAAGTAACAACGCAAAGATAAGCGTTAACACAAGGCATAAATGCTTTTTTTTCATTGTTTCTTCCTCCGTATTCAGATAAATATAAAACCATGTATGAAAATGGTTAAATAGTTATTTATAATATACCACAAATAAGACTGGAAAAACATCATTATTTTTTATATAATAGTTTTGAGAGCGCATAGCGCGTAGTAATTGGTGATCATATGAGGATATAATCTGTTAATTATGTGATTTGATCAGTTACTAGAATACTTGTGGAGGAGAATATTCATGGAAATGTTGAATCTTGAAAAAGAATTACAGAGTAATTCCTACCCGGGACGTGGAATTATTATTGGTAGAAGTGCGGACGGTACGAAAGCTGTGACCGCATATTTTATTATGGGAAGAAGTGAGAACAGCAGAAACCGCGTGTTCGTAGAAGACGGAGAAGGAATCCGTACACAGGCATTTGATCCGTCAAAGCTTACAGATCCAAGTCTGATCATTTATGCACCGGTGCGTGTGCTTGGTAATAAGACCATTGTGACGAATGGCGACCAGACAGACACGGTTTATGAAGGCATGGACAAGCAACTCACTTTTGAACAGTCACTGAGAAGTCGTACATTTGAGCCGGACGGACCGAATTATACTCCTCGTATTTCCGGAATCATGCATATTGAGAATGGAACATATAACTATGCAATGTCTATTTTAAAGAGCAACAATGGTAATCCGGACAGTTCACACCGCTATACCTTTGCATATGAGAATCCAGCAGCAGGAGAGGGACATTTTATCCATACATATAAGTGTGATGGTAATCCACTTCCAAGTTTTGAAGGGGAGCCAAAGCTTGTCAGCATTCCGGATGATATGGAAGCATTTACAGATCTTGTATGGAACAGTCTGAATGCAGATAATAAAGTTTCACTTTTTGTGCGTTATATTGATATTGCAACCGGAACTTATGAGACAAAGATCATAAATAAGAATCAGTAGGAGGAATATCATGAAAGAACTGGAATTAAAATATGGATGTAACCCGAATCAGAAACCATCCAAGATTTATATGAAGAATGGAAAGGATCTTCCGATTCAGGTATTGAACGGCAGACCAGGATATATCAATTTCCTGGATGCATTTAACGGATGGCAGTTAGTCAGTGAGCTTAAGAAAGCTACAGGACTTCCGGCTGCAACATCATTTAAGCATGTATCACCTGCAGGAGCAGCAGTGGGGCTTCCACTTGATGAGACATTGGCTAAGATTTATTGGGTAGATGATCTTGGTGAACTTTCACCGCTTGCAAGCGCTTACGCAAGAGCAAGAGGTGCAGACCGTATGTCATCTTTTGGTGATTTTATTTCACTTTCTGATGTCTGTGACGTCGATACAGCAAAACTTATCAAAAGAGAAGTATCTGACGGTGTGATCGCTCCAGGATATGAACCAGAAGCACTTGAGATTTTAAAATCTAAAAAAAGAGGGAACTACAATGTAATTCAGATCGATCCAGCCTACATTCCGGCACCGATCGAGAAAAAACAGGTATTTGGAATCACTTTCGAGCAGGGAAGAAATGAATTAAATATCGATGATAAGTTCTTTGATAATATCGTTACAGAGAATAAAGAACTGACAGAAGAAGCGAAGAGAGATTTGGCTATTTCCATGATTACTTTAAAATATACCCAGTCTAACTCTGTATGTTATGTAAAAGATGGACAGGCGATTGGTATCGGAGCAGGACAGCAGTCCAGAATCCACTGTACACGTCTTGCAGGCCAGAAAGCAGATAACTGGTGGCTTAGACAGTCTCCACAGGTAATGGGACTTCAGTTCAAAGATGAGATTCGTCGTGCAGATAGAGACAATGCGATCGACATCTACATGGGAGATGAATACATGGATGTACTCGCAGACGGTGTATGGGAAAATACTTTCAAAGTAAAACCGGAAGTATTTACAAGAGAAGAAAAGAGAGCATGGCTTGATAAACTTACAGATGTAGCATTAGGCTCTGATGCTTTCTTCCCATTTGGTGATAATATCGAACGTGCACATAAGAGCGGTGTAAAATACATTGCACAGCCAGGAGGATCTATCCGCGATGACAATGTAATCGAAACATGTGATAAATACGGAATCGAAATGTCATTCACA
>ERZ772879.835-NODE-835-length-23038-cov-5.128356_pt1 | contig 23038 bp, 19 predicted proteins | sample MGYA00580582_ERZ772879 | MGnify/ENA primary metagenome ERZ772879 (study PRJEB29015, sample SAMEA2737682) | human gut metagenome | biome: human gut; feature: human-associated habitat; material: faeces | place: China | collected 2012 ... | reverse complement strand
TATCCCGGGCAATGGTTTCATAGGCCTGGATATATCGCTCCTCCGGTACACTTTTGGCTCTGCCAATGGCCGCACGGGCCGGAAGAGAGAAAAGCGCATCAGGGTCTGCCCCCTTCTCCAGGGCTCCCCGGCAGAGCCGGTCATAGTCCAAAATCATCGCCAGCAGCCTGGACTGCCGGTCATAGTTGGAGAAGGAATCTACCTCAACAAATGCATTTTGCTGGAGAAAGTCCTCTCGAATCATTTTGGCGGTCTCCAAGGTCAGCTGATCCCCAGGCGCCAGGCCATCCTTGCCTACCAGCTGGACAATTTCATTCAGACTGGCCTCCTGCTGCAGCAGACGCATCGCCTGGGTACGATTTTGCACAAAGGCTTTTCCCAAATGCTCCTCAAACCAAGGTCTGAGAGAATCCAAATATAAAGAATAGGAATTGAGCCAGTTCACCGCTGGAAAATGCCTGGCGTAGGCCAGTGAAGCATCCAGAGCCCAAAACACCTTAACAATCCGCATCGTCCCCTGAGAAACAGGTTCGGACAAATCCCCGCCTGGGGGAGACACCGCTCCCACCGCAGTCAGAGAACCCCGGCGTCCATCAGACCCCATGCACTGCACTACACCGGCCCGTTCATAAAACTGGGACAAACGGGAGACCAGATAGGCCGGGTATCCCTCCTCCCCGGGCATCTCCTCCAAGCGGCCAGACATTTCCCGGAGGGCCTCGGCCCAGCGGGAGGTCGAGTCCGCGATGACTGCGACGGCGTAGCCCATGTCACGGAAGTATTCGGCGATGGTGATACCGGTGTAGATGCTCGCTTCGCGCGCCGCGACCGGCATATCCGAGGTGTTAGCGATCAGCACCGTGCGCTTCATCAGACTCTCGCCCGTGCGCGGGTCGATGAGCTCGGGGAATTCTCGCAGAACGTCGGTCATCTCGTTGCCGCGCTCGCCGCAGCCGATGTAAACGACGAGATCCACGTCCGCCCACTTGGCAAGCGCATGCTGCATGACGGTCTTGCCGCTGCCGAACGGGCCCGGGATCGCCGCCGTGCCGCCCTTGGCTACGGGAAAGAACGTATCCACAATGCGCTGGCCGGACTGGAGCGGCGTGACGGGCGGGTACTTCTTCGTGTAGGGACGGCCCACACGAACAGGCCACTTCTGGATCATCGTGAGCTCCTTCGTCTCGCCCTTGTCGGTCTCAATAACAGCGACGACGTCCTCCACAGTGAAGCTGCCGGACTTGATCTCCTTCACAGTGCCGCTCATCTTGGGCGGCATCATGATCTTGTGCAGGATCGACGGCGTCTCCTGCACCGTGCCGAGCACGTCGCCGCCGATCAGGTGGTCTCCCACCTTGGCGACAGCGGTGAAGTCCCACTTCTTCTCGCGGTCGAGCGCGGGGACCTCCTCGCCGCGCGGCAGGAAGTTGCCGCCCGTCTTCTGGCGGATGACCTCCAGCGGGCGCTGGATGCCGTCGTAAATATTCTCGATCAAACCGGGGCCGAGCTCAACAGACAGCGGCGCGCCGGTCGTCACGACCTCTGCCCCCGGGCCGAGGCCCGAGGTCTCTTCATACACCTGAATGGCGGCGGAATCGCCGCTCATCGTCAGAATTTCGCCGATGAGGTGCTGCTCGCCCACGCGGACGACATCCGCCATATTCGCTTCCGAAAGTCCCGACGCCACGACCAGCGGGCCGGAGACCTTAACGATCTTTCCCATAAGGCTTTTGCTCCTTTTTTACAAAATGTCCGCGCCGACGGCCTTTTCCGCGGCCGCGTGCACGCCCGCTGTGCCGATGCTGAGGCTCCCCTCCCTGCCCGGGATGAGGATGACGGCGGGCGAAACATCCTCGCGCCGGCGCTCGATCTCCGCGGGGATCTGCGCGGCGAGGTGTTCGGTGATATAGATGATGGCGTAGTTCTCCTTCGCCATACGGTGGAGGGCGGCTTTCGCCTGCTCGCCGTTTTCCGCGATGCAGGTGTCGAGCCCGAGGGCGCGGAAGCCCAAAACGCTGTCGCGCCCGCCGATAACTCCGATCTTATTCATGCTGCCGCCTCCCTTAGAGATAACTCATGCGCAGCCGCGCGCGGATGTCCTCCGCCGCGATGCCCGCGATCTTGCCGGATAAAATGGTGCGCACGGCGGTGAACTCCGCCTCTTTCGCGCCAAGATAGCCCGCCACGACCTCTGGGCCGAACGGCGTGCGCCGCGCCCGCTGCAAATAGGACATGAGCGCATCGTCGCACGCGCGCTCAAATTCCGTCAGGCCCCCGCCGCTGTCAAGCAGTTTGGCCGCGAGCTCGCCCGCGCTGTCAAGCGGCGTGCCGTGTGTGAGCGACGATAAATGATCGCCGCGCGCGCCTTTGAGCTGACCCGCCGGAATGTGTCCGCCCGGCAGCATCGCCGCAGCAAGCACATTGTCCTCGCAGCCCATGCGCCGTGCGCGCACGAGCGTACGCAGGTTGACCGCGTCGATCTGCAAGGCGACATAGTCCTTCAAAAACGTGCTGCCCGTCTCGCTTGCGAGCGCGCTCATCTCCTCGTAGCAGGCGCGATCGAGCAGCAGCTCCGCCATGCGGACATCGCCGCTGTGGCTCGCTTCGCTCTCCGCCTGCGCCATCGCGCGGCTCATCGCCGCGGAAACCGCGCTCGTCTCGCCGCGAAGCACCTTCTGCGCGTCGAAGCGGCCGCAGTCCATCGCAAGGCGGGAGACGTCCTCGCCGGTGCGCTTGCTCTTGAGTGCGAGCTTTGCGTTGTGATAGTCGTACTTGACCTGAAAAAGCTCGATGATGCGCTTGTCCGGTGCCAGCACGCTCACCTCGCGGTAGAGCTCTCTGCGCGCCTGCGAGAGCGCGTGTTCCACATTTTCGAGCGTGCATCGCTCAAGCGGCGCGTAGCCGCATTCCAAAAGCGTCTTGTAGCTCTCTTCCGGCGTGGCGGCGTCGATCATCCGCTCGGCCATCGCCTGCGTCAGGAGCTTCGCCTCGCGCGCATGCAGCGCCGCGGAGACCGCTGCGTAGTCCGTATCCCGATACTGCTGCATCCGATCCCCTCCTTATTCCGCGAAGAGGAGCTTTGCCGCGCCGCGCTCGGTCTTCTCGCGCGAAAGGGCGAGAAGCGTTTCAAACGAGCAGTTCACGTCGCATTCTTTACTTATAAGCACGAGGCCCGCGCGGATATCTGCCGCTTCGCCCGCAAGCGTATAGTGCGCGTTCAGCTCCTTGTTCGCTCGCTCGACGAGCGTTTCGCCGATCTCATCGCGGTCCTTTGCGCTCAGGGCGATTTTCTCGTCGCCCTTGCCGCCCGCCGCTTTCAGCAGGCGAACCAACAGCGAAAGGTACTCCTCGCGCGGCATGGAGCAGAGAATCTCCAGCGCGCGATCGTAGGTCTCGGCGAGCACTTTCTGCTTGGCGCTGAGCGTCAGCTTGCGTGTCTCCATCTCCGCCGCGGAGCAGAGGCGCTCATAGCGCTCCTGCGCGGCGAGATGCGCGCGCCCGCCCGCCGTCTCGCGCTCTTTTTCCGCGCGTGCGGCACTCTCCTCGCGGATGCGCCGGAGCTCCTGTTCGGTCTGCGCATTCAGCTCGCTCAGCGAGCGCGCCGCATCCTCTTTCATGCGCGCGGTGATCTTTTCCATTCCGTTCATTGCGTTTCCGCCTTTCCGTGGGCGCGTCAGCCGATGTTGAGCAGCATCATGATCGACGCCAGTAGCGAAAGGATCGCGTAGAACTCGACCACGATGCACAGCACCATGCCCTTTGACCAGTGTTCAGGCTGGCGCGCCAAGATGTTGATCGATCCCGCGGCGACGCGGCCCTGCGCAACTGCCGAAATGCCGCCGCCGATGGCGATGGGCATGCAGGCCGCGAAGTAACGAAGGCCCTCCTGAAGCGACATATCGACATACGTGCCGTTCAGCACGCCCATGCGCATCAGGCAGAGGAAGCCGATGACCAGGCCGTACAGGCCCTGCGTGCCGGGGATGACCTGCAGGATCATCACTTTACCGAATTTGCTCGGATCCTCGCAGAGAAGACCCGTGCCGGCCTCGCCGGCAAGACCCGTGCCGCGTGCGCTGCCCGCGCCCGCGAGGCAAACAGCAAGACCCGCGCCCAGCATACCGATGGCGCCGCCCGTCGTCAGTTCAAAGATACCCATTTTTTATCCTCCTTACGGTTTTTCCGTTTTTTCTGCAATTTACTGTAAATCGACATATTCCGTGTCCAGCGTCATGGGGCGGAAGGGCTTTCCGCCGTCGACGTAGAACTTGTTGAAAAATTCCAAGCACTGCAATCTCAGATCGTGCACGTAGCAGCCGAGGAGATTGAGTCCGAAGTTCATCGCGTTGCCGAGCATCGAGATGATGATGAACGCGATCACGTTCCCCGGCATCGCCGCGAGCATGTTGAACACCTGCGCGATCACGCTGCCCGCAAGCATCAGGGCCATCAGTCGCGTGTAGGACAAAATGTCGCCGAAGTAGCCTGTCACGTGGTTATAGAGTGAGCCGAACACGCCCGTGAGCTTGCCCCAGCCTTTGCCCTGCACGATGGGACCGAGCAGCACCAGCGCGCATCCGACATACAGCACCGCCGCACCCTTGCCGAGCGCCAGAAGCGCGATGCCGACAAACACGATCCACCACGTGATCTCCTCGAAAAAGGCGTCGAGGAATTTCTTCCGCTTGCACTTTTCGATCAAACTGATGGCCATGCCGGTGACGATCTGCACCATGCCGAGCGCCATCGAGCCGATCAGGATCATCGTCAGATCGTCGAGCGGGTCGAAGAGCTTCGGCAGCGCGAAGACCGTGCCGGGGCTAACGATGGCGACGAGCTGCGTGAGGAAATCGCCGAAAAATCCGCCTGTCAGCGCGCCCATGATGAACGTGCTGATGCCGCAGAGGCCGAGCAGGCTGAACAGCTCGCCGCTCGTGCCCTTGGGCCGGTATTTTTTGCTGATGATGACCGAGGCGATCATCATGAGTAAGCCATAGCCCATATCCGCCATCATAATGCCGTAGAACAAAATGAAAAACGGCGCCATCAGCGGGTTCGGGTCAAGCGTGCCGTAGGCCGGGAGCGAATACATCTCCGTGACCATATTGAGCGGCCGCGTCAGCTTGTTGTTTTTGAGCTGCACCGGCACCTGCGGGTACTCGTCCTCTGTCGGCTCGCGCGTTTCGATCGCGCAGGTAAACGGCTCGAGCGCTTTTTCAAGCGCGGCGCAGCGGTCGGCAGGCAGCCAGCCTTCCAATAAGAAGACCTTATCCGTGCCGACGAGGCGGCTTTTCGCCTCCTCGCGCCGCAGCGCGATGGCCGCGCGGTCGCTCGCTTCCAAGAGCGCCTCCCGCTTGCCTCCAAGGCCCGCAATGCGCTGTTCGATCTCCTGCCGCTCTTTTTCGAGCGCAGCGAGATTTTCCGCAAGCGCCTTGTCGTTTTCCTTCGCCGTGCCGGTCATGCCGCGAAAGCTCACGGTCGAAAACCCGAGGTCGCGCAGCGCGCTCAGCGCCCGCTCCTTCACGCTCCCGTGACACATCACGAGAAGATATCGCAGCGACCTGTCGCTCGAGGCCTGCTGCCAGGTGAGAAGCCCGTCCAGCGAATCGGCCAGCGCTTTGAGCGCATCGTTCGTCACATTCAGGCCCACCGTGCCAAAGAACACCGAAAGCGCGCCGTCCGCGCCGCCGAGCGGCACATCGACCGTCAGCCACGGGGCAAGAGTCGCTCGCAGCGCCTCATTTTTCGTGCGCTCGCTCTCGATTTCGCCGAGGCGGCGTGTGTCCTTGTTGATCGTCTCCGCCGCGGTGCGGGCATTTTCCTCGCTCTCGGCGCTGAAAAACGCCGCGCGGGAAACGCCCTGCCGCTTGCGGAACATGCCTTTTTTCTCCGGCGCAAAGCGGTCGAGCGAGGCAAGCGCCGTGCGGTACGCACGCGACGCTTCCTGCGCGCTCATCAGCGCCTTGTCGTCGGGCTTGGCAAAGCCTGATTTCAGTGCCTCTTCGCTTCCGTCGATACTTGAGATCTCCACGCACTCCATGTCCTGCATGGCCTTGAGCAGCGCCTCGCGCTCGCTCTCCATGCCGAGGAGGCGGAGATGCTTCATTGCTACGATTGCCATTTGTCGTTCACAACCTCTTCCGCGATCCACTGCGCCGCACGCTCAAGGTTTGCGCGCGCCGCGCTCTGCATCTTTTCGCATTCCGTGCGCGCCTTGGCGAGGATCTTTTCCGTCTCCTCACCGGCGCGCTGCTCGGCCTCCGCCATCAGCTGCCGCACCTCCACGTCGGCGTTGCGGCGGCTGTCCTCGATCTCTCGGGCAGCGGCGCGCTGCTCAACGGCGATGCGGCGCTTGGCGTCCGCCTGTGCGGCGGCATACTGCGCTGCAAGCTCTTTTTCGAGCTCCTGCACCTGCTGTAATTCTTCCATTGCCATGTTGTCGTTCACCTCTTTTAGCACTGCGGCGGGAAAATGTTTCCCGCCGCAGCTTTTTCATATTATAGATTGTTTCAATAAATAAATCAATATTTATTTTTCAAATACGTCATGCAATTTAGTGATCGTTTTGTGCATTTTTCTATACAGCTTCTTTATAGCACACTTCGATACCCGAATCCATGGACACTCGCTACCTTTTGTATAGGAACGTACACCCTTTACAATTTGTTCACTTACTGGTATTCTGCCCGCTTTTGCCAAGGCAACGCGCGCCGCCGCACATTTTTTCAGGTGAAAAAAAGAAGCGAGAGAGATGGCTCGTCCATCTCTCCCGCTCAGGGATCATTCTCAATTTCTGCCCGCTTACAGGTCGATCGCGCCATCCTCCGCGGCGGCGTCGCGCAAAAGCGGCGCGCACTCGTCGAGGAAGCGCAGCACTTGCTGCTCGCAGCGGCCGATGTAGAGCTTGGGCTCCATGACCTGATCGAGCTCCTCGCGCGTCATGCCGAACGCGGGGTCGCCCGCGAGGCGGTCTAAGAGGTCGCACGGCTCGCCCTCTTTCATGCGGGCGGTCGCGGCCATGGAGTGCTGGCGGATCTTCTCGTGCAGTTCCTGACGGTCGCCGCCGCGCTTGACGGCCTCCATCATGATGTTCTCGGTCGCAAGGAACGGCAGATACTCGCGCAGCGTGCGCTCGACGATCTTTTCGTTCACGTGCAGGCCGTTCGTCACGCTCTGGCACAGGCGCAGCACCGCGTCGGCGCAGAGGAAGCCCTCCGGCAGCGAGATGCGGCGGTTGGCCGAGTCGTCGAGCGTGCGCTCGAGCCACTGGGTCGAGGCCGTCATCGGCGCGTTGGCCGCATCGGCCATCAGGTAGCGGCTGAGCGAGCAGATGCGCTCGGAGCGCATGGGGTTTCGCTTATAGGGCATCGCGGACGAGCCGATCTGGTTCTTTTCAAACGGCTCTTCGACCTGGCGGTCGTGCTGGAGCAGGCGAATGTCGTTCGCCATGCGGTAGGCGCTCTGTGCGATGGAAGAGAGCACATTCAGAATGCGGCTGTCGGCCTTTCTCGGATAGGTCTGGCCGCTGACAGAGAAGCACTTTTCAAAGCCGAACTCCGCGGCGATGCGGCGGTTCATCTCGTCGACCTTGTCACCGTCGCCCTCGAAGAGGTCGACAAAGCTCGCCTCCGTGCCCGTCGTGCCGCGGCAGCCGAGGAAGCGCATCGAGCCGATGACAAAATCAAGCTCTTCAAGGTCCGAGCGGAAGTCCTGCATCCACAGCGTCGCGCGCTTGCCGATCGTCACGGGCTGCGCGGGCTGATAGTGCGTATAGCCGAGCGTCGGCGTGGCGGCGTATTCGCGGGCAAATGCCGCAAGATTCACCATCACGCTGAGAAGCTGCCCTCTCAGGTATTTGAGGCCGTCGCGATAGAGCACCAAATCAGCGTTGTCCGTCACATAGCAGCTCGTCGCGCCGAGGTGGATGATGCCGGCGGCGGAAGGCGCCGCCTTGCCGTACGCGTACACATGCGCCATCACGTCGTGGCGCACCTCGTGCTCGCGCTTTTCGGCGACCTCGTAGTCGATGTCGGTGATGTGCGCGGCGAGCTCGTCGACCTGCTCCTGCGTGATCGGCAGGCCCAGCTCGTGCTCGGCGCGGGCAAGCGCCACCCACAGTCTGCGCCACGTCTGGAAGCGCATATCGGGGGAAAAGAGGTGCAGCATGTATTCGGACGCATAGCGGGACGAAAGCGGGGACTCGTAAATATCCTTGCGCATAGGGTTCTCCTTTTCTTTCTCAGCGGTCGCTGTTCGTATTTTATATAGAATGAAGCAAAGTTGCAATAGAAAAGTAAAGAGGGGGCCTTCGTCCCCTCTTTACTTTGGTGTGTCAACGGATGATGAGGCTCTCGCGCTCCGCGCCGACGGAGACGAAGCCGATGTGGCAGCCGATGGCCTTTTCAACGTATTCGACGTAGCTGCGGGCGGCTTCGGGAAGGTCCTCCCAATTACGCGCGCCGGAGATGTCGCACTGCCAGCCGGGCAGATACTCGACGACGGGCTTGGCGTCCTGCAGCAGCACGGGGAACGGGAAGTCGTCGGTCTGCTCGCCGTTTAATTCATAGTGTGCGCAGACGGGGATCTTGTCCATGTAGCTCAGGACATCGAGCTTCGTCAGGGCGATGTTCGTCGCGCCCTGCGTCTCCACGCCGTAGCGCGTCGCGACCAGATCGATGGGGCCGACGCGGCGGGGTCTGCCGGTCTTCGCGCCGTACTCCGCGCCCGCGTCGCGCAGCTGCTGCGCCCCTTCGCCGAACCACTCGCAGACGAACGGGCCCTCGCCCACGCAGGAAGAGTACGCCTTCACCACGCCCACGACCTCGTCGAGCTTCGCCGTGGGAAGGCCCGAGCCGACGGGCGCATACGCCGCAACGGCGTTCGAAGAGGTGGTGTAGGGATAGATGCCGTAGTCCAGGTCGCGCAGCGCGCCGAGCTGGGCTTCAAAGAGGATGGACTTGCCCTCCTTCTGCGCGTTTCTCAGGAAACGGCCGGTGTCGGTGATGTAGGGCTTGATGGCGCCGCAGTAGGTGTTGACCCACGCCATGAGCTCGTCCATCGTGTAGCCCTTTGCGCCGTAGATCTTCTGGAGCATCAGGTTCTTCCACTCAAGAAGGTCGGCAAGGTGCTCCTTTAAGTGCTCGGGGTGCAGGAGCTCGCCCGCCTGTACGGTCTTTTTCTGGTACTTGTCGCCATAGAACGGCGCGATGCCTTGCTTGGTCGAGCCGTACTTCTTGTCGGCAAGGCGCGCTTCCTCGAGCGCGTCGAGCTCGCGGTGCCAGGGCAGCAGCAGCGACGCGCGGTCGCTGACCTTCAGATTCTCCGGCGTGATGATAACGCCCGCGGCGCGCAGCGTCTCCATCTCCTTGAGCAGGTTTTCGCAGTCCAGCGCCACGCCGTTGCCCAGAATGTTGACAACGCCGTCGCGGAAAATGCCGCTCGGCAGCAGGTGCAGGGCAAACTTGCCCTTTTCATTCACCACAGTGTGGCCCGCGTTGCCGCCGCCCTGATAGCGGACGACCACGTCATAATGGTCCGTGAGGTAGTCGACCATGCGGCCCTTGCCTTCATCGCCCCAATTGATGCCTACGATCGCGCAATTTGCCATTGTATTGATCCTCCGATCCGGAGCGGGCCCGCTCTGCGAGTCCTGCTCAAATTTTTCAACCGAGTTATTATAGTCACATTTTCCGCCCATGAAAAGAGTTAATTTTGCATAGCTATTATTAGCATTACTTATGTCTTGTTGATTTTTGCGTCAAATTGAAATAATGCGCTATTCCGCTTCATTCAAGGTGTTTCGTCAATAGTGTCCAAAGTTGAGGCTCTGATATTGTTTCCTTTTTTCAGCACTTAGGACTTGCAATGTTGAGTCTCATGTGCAATAATTAGTTTGCAGTTATGAAGGTCACCACAAGATATAGTGTTATGTAAAGGACACACCAAAAGAAGAGGAGACGGGAATACATGAGAGTTATCAAGCGCAACGGCGCAGAAGTAGAATTTGATATCGTCAAGATCATCGCCGCAGTGACTAAGGCTAACGACGTTGTGGACGAGGAGGCTCGCATGACGCCCGTCCAGATCCAGCGCATCGCCGAGAGCGTGGAGTTCTCCTGCCAGAGTCTGGGCCGCGCACCCACGGTCGAGGAGATCCAGGACTTTGTCGAGCACCAGATCATGGCGCACGGCGCGTTCGAGGTCGCTAAGCGCTACATCACTTATCGCTACAACCGCTCGCTCGTGCGCAAGAGCAACACGACGGACGACAAAATTCTCTCCCTCATCGAGTGCAACAACGAAGAGGCCAAGCAGGAGAATTCCAACAAGAACCCCGTCGTCAACTCCACCCAGCGCGACTATATGGCCGGCGAGGTGAGCCGCGATCTGACGAACCGTCTGCTCTTGCCCGAGGATATCGTCAAGGCGCATGAAGAGGGCATCATCCACTTCCACGACACGGACTACTACGCCCAGCACATGCACAACTGCGACCTTGTGAACCTGGAGGACATGCTGCAAAACGGCACCGTCATCACGGGAACCCTCATCGAGCGCCCACATTCGTTCGCGACCGCGTGCAATATCGCGACGCAGATCGTCGCGCAGGTCGCCTCGAACCAGTACGGCGGCCAGTCCATCTCGCTGACGCACCTTGCCCCCTTTGTCGACGTATCGCGCCAGAAGATCAGAAAGCAGGTGCTCGCCGAGGTCGAGGCCCTCGGCGTCGACCCCACGGAGGACAAGATCACCGAAATCGTCGAAAAGCGCCTGCGCGAGGAGATTCGCCGCGGCGTGCAGACCATCCAGTATCAGGTCGTGACGCTTCTGACCACGAACGGTCAGGCACCGTTCATCACCGTTTTCATGTACCTCAACGAGGCGAGAAGCGAGCAGGAAAAGCGCGACCTTGCCGTCATCATCGAGGAAATGCTTGAGCAGCGCTATCAGGGCGTCAAAAACGAGCAGGGCGTGTGGGTCACGCCCGCCTTCCCCAAGCTCATCTACGTGCTCGAAGAGGACAACATTCACGACGACTCGCCGTATTATTACCTCACACAGCTCGCCGCCAAGTGCACGGCGCGCCGCATGGTGCCCGATTACATCAGCGAAAAGAAGATGCTCGAGCTCAAGGGCGATGTGTATCCCTGCATGGGCTGCCGCAGCTTCCTGACGCCTGACCGCTTCACCGACGCGGGCGTCGGCAACATCGCGAATGCCGGCAACTATGTTCCCGGCAAGCACAAGTATTACGGCCGCTTCAATCAGGGCGTCGTCACGATCAACCTGCCCGACGTGGCGCTCTCCTCCGGCGGCAACATTGAAAAGTTCTGGACGATCTTTGAAGAGCGTCTTGAGCTCTGCCACCGCGCGCTGCGCTGCCGTCACGACCGCCTGAAGGGCACGCTCTCCGACGCGGCGCCCATTCTCTGGCAGTACGGCGCGTGCGCAAGACTCAAAAAGGGTGAGCCCATCGACAAGCTCCTCTACGACGGCTATTCCACGATCTCGCTCGGCTACGCGGGACTTTACGAGTGCGTGAAGTACATGACCGGCAAGAGCCACACCGACCCCAGCGCAACGCCCTTCGCCCTCTCCATCATGCAGAAGATGAACGACAAGTGCAAGGAGTGGAAAACCGCCGAAAACATCGACTACTCCCTCTACGGAACGCCGCTCGAGTCCACGACCTACAAGTTCGCCAAGTGCCTGCAAAAGCGCTTCGGCGTGATCGAGGGTGTGACGGACAAGGGCTATATCACGAACTCCTACCACGTCCACGTGACGGAAAAGATCGACGCGTTCACCAAGCTCAAGTTCGAGGCGCAGTTCCAGCACCTCTCCCCCGGCGGCGCGATCAGCTATGTCGAAGTGCCCAACATGCAGCAGAACCTTGAAGCGGTTTTGCAGGTGATGAAGTTCATCTACGACAACATCATCTACGCCGAGCTCAACACGAAGTCCGACTACTGCCAAGTCTGCGGCTGGGACGGTGAGATCGACATCGTCGAGGAGGGCGGCAAGCTCATCTGGCGCTGCCCGAAGTGCGGCAACACCGATCAGGACAAGATGAACGTCGCCCGCCGCACCTGCGGCTATATCGGCACGCAATACTGGAACCAGGGCCGCACCCAGGAGATCCGCGACCGCGTGCTGCATCTGTAATTCTGAAATTCGATCTGCAATAAGACATTTTCGTTAAAAAACAGCCCTGCCTGGCACCTTTGCAGTGTCAAGCAGGGCTGTTTTCTGAAATATGTGTGCAGCATCGGCTGCTGTGCCGCCTCCGGGGCATCCTGTTATTTTGTCAGGTATCGGTGCAGCAGGACGGCGACCTCAGCACGGTTCGCGCCGGTCTGGGGGTTCAGCTTCGCGCCGCTTCCCTTGAGATAGCCGCAGCCGACAGCCCAGCGCATCGCATCGACAGCGTAGGCGCTGACATCGGAGGCGTCCGTATAGCTGCGCAGGCTTGCGGACACGGCGGGTTTTCCGGAAAGCCGGTAGAGAATGGAGGCCAGCTGCTCGCGCGTGACGGCCTGCTTCATGCAGAATTCCGTCTCGCTCACGCCGCCCGCAACGCCGTTTTTCCAGGCCCAGACGACCGCGTCATAGGCGTAATCCGATTCCGAAACGTCCGTGAACGGGAGGCTTCCTCCGGAAACGGCGGGAGAACCGGCACTCCGGTACAGAATCAAAATCAGATCGCCGCGCGTCATGCTGCCGCGCCAGTTGAAGGTCGACGCGTCTGCGCCCTGAATCAGCCCGTAGCCGTTCATGAAATCAACGGCGTCCGCCGCCCATGCGCACGTCCCGGCGTTCACATCCGAGAAGACGGCGGAGAACTGCTTCGACGTGACACGGACGGTCAGCTCACCCGTGCCGAGCTGCGTGCCGCCGCTGTCATAGGCGGTATAGACGAGCTTCAGCTGCGAGGCGCAGTCTGCTGCCGGGAGGAAGTAGAGCGCGTCCAGAAGCGGCTCCGATTTCCCGTCGTCCGTCAGATAGAACCGGTCCTCCGGATAGCGGACGGCGGTATACGCGCTGCCCGCCACGCTGCGGAAGTCCTTCAGCAGCCGTCCCGCGCTCGTCTCCGGCTGCTGGAAGCTGACGCAGACCGCATCCGGATATTGCTGCGCGATATGACCGGCGGCGTCCAGCGTCTTCAAGAACGCGCCGGATGCCGTGACGGTGCTGTCTCCGGAGACGGTGACGACGGCGCTGCCCTCGCAGCGCGTTCCGGCGGTGCCGACGGCGGTATAGGGGATGCAGACGGTATACCGTGTGCGGTACGAGCCGGTCAGATACGCCGCCGTGTCGAGATCGAGCTGGGAAAAGCTCGCCTGATAATAGCACGCGTCCGTATCGGCCAGCGCCTGTCCGTCCTCCGCAGCCGTATAAAGCGCACCGAACATGGACGCGCTGCCGGAGGCGCTCAGGTCGTAGCTCCTGCCGCCCGTCTCAGCCGTCGCGCGGGACACCGCAAACAGCACGTAGTCCAGCGTTTCGCCGGGCTTGCCCCGACCGGAAAATACCTTGCTGAAATCAGCCTCGGAAAAGCGGACGCTGCCGCCGAAGCCGGCTGCGTACTCCACGCTGAGGCCCGGCACGGAAGCCGCGGCCGGCGTGATCGTGATAAACGCACCGGAGGCGGAATATGTTTTCCCCCCGACCGTCACGCTGACGCTCAGCGGCAGCTGCACGGCAGAGCCGGTCACGCCGCCCGCTTTGGTCAGCAGCTCAAGGCTCGACGAGGAAGAGCCTGCGTTCAGCGCCGTCGTGACGGGCTTGTCCGCGTCCTCGCCCCGGAACGCGGCAACTCCCTCGCGGTGCGCCTGCCACGTGATGACGGCCCCGCCGCCAAGATATTCGCTCCATTCGCCGTCCGTCTCGCTCCGGCTGTAGACCGTGGCGGAAACCGTCGCGGACCCGCCGTTACAACGGCGGGGACAGCGCTGACGGCGATCCTGTATGTATCCGCGCCGCCATCCGCCAGCGCAGCCGGAGCCAGCGCAGCCAGCACCGCGCATACCACCAGCAGCGCGGAGATCCGTTTCCAAACCCGTTTCATATCGTGACACCTCTTTCCGCAGCCGAGTGCCGCAGTGTTTGTTTTCTGCTTCCAGTTTACCGTATCTTTTTGGAATTGCAACACTTTTGTAAATAATTCAGGATTTCTTCACAACTTGCCGCCGCGCAATACGCTCCCTCCATGCGCGGCAGCGGCTCAGATGAAAAACAAAAAGATTTTATAGTTCCCTTGTAAGTTGTTTCCTTTTGTGATAAACTGGTTATGCGGCACAGCCCGCGGAATGTCTGCTTTTTATTTTCAGGAAGAAACAGGAGAGATGGATATGGATGCAACAATGACAGGAACGGGGAAGCGAAGTTCCACAACGGCGTTTGCGATTATTGCAGGGGTGTTCTGCCTGCTGCACCTGCTGCCAACGTATCTTTCCAGCTGGCTATGGATCGCAGGCTTCGTGATCCTTGCGCTTTCCATGTTTTTGCGGATGAAAAATGTGCTCCCCGCAATCGGGTTCGCAGTGCTTGCTGTTGATCGTGTGGTTTGTATGGCCGTATACGGAGTCATTGATGTGATCTCGATTCTGTGGACGCTGATATTCCTGCTTGCAGCTGTGATCTGTTTCGCAAGCCTGACGAATATCATGCCGATGCAGCGTGAGGCATTCAGAAGGCTCTGGTTTCTCCCGGCGGTTTTGTCTGCTGTCAAATGGGTGATTGCGATTGTATGGACCCTTCATAAAGACAGCAGGCGCATTTTATCGTATGGTTTTGCAGAGTATCTGTCCAGCTCAGGGATTATCAGCACGCTGCTGCAGGGGGCGTTTATAACGGCCCTCATGCTGTTTGCGCTCCTGTGGGCAGCTAACCCGGACGGCATTCCGAGCAAGGGCACATCAAAAGCATACTGCAACATGGCGCTGCATATCCTGCTGCTGTTGTTCTCCTGCGGGATCTGGTACTGGATCTGGAATTATCGGATGACGCGGGACACCAACGCAGTGCGGGACGAGGCGGAGCGCAATCCGGTGACCAAGCTGCTGCTGTGTATGTTTATCCCGTTCTATGGAATTTACTGGACATACAAGACGGCACAGCGCATCGACAAAATGGCGTGGGACCGGAATATTCCGTCGAGCACGGCTGCACTGTGCCTGATCATGGAATTTTTCCTTCCCATTGTTCCGCCGATCGTGATGCAGGACAAGATGAACGCCGTCGCAGCGGCGCGTGACCCACAGCCGGTATTTTACCGGCAGCCTGCTGCGCAGCCGCAGGCTGCTGAGGCGCGGCAGTATCCGCAGAGCCAGCAGTATGCCACGCAGGCACAGCAGTACCCGCAAAGCCAGCCGTATGCCATGCAGGCGCAGCAGTACCCGCAAAGCCAGCCGCAACCCGTGCAGGCGCCGGAATACCCGCAAAACCAGCCGTCTGCGGCGGCGCAGGATATCGTGGAGAAGCTTCGGACATACAAGGCGCTGCTGGATGTAGGTGCGATCTCGCAGAAGGAATTCGAAGAGAAAAGGAGGCAGCTCCTCGGACTTTGAGCATGAATGAAACCGCTTAACTCTCAAAAGGACTGCCAAAAATCTCGCTCCCTGTTTCGATTTGCAGCTTCAATTTCGCCGAGGATTTTCGGTGACTTGGTGTATCCGGCCGGATGCGCCAATCCCCCGCAAGATGAATAGTCTGCGGGGGAATTTTTTGTGGAAACTGACAGTTTTAACAAACGCGTGTACTTTTTCTTGATTTCTTTTGACAGTTGTGCTACACTGTCAAATGTAAGAGGACACCAACAATCAAAAAAACGCCCGGAGTATTGAGCATGGGGACAAGCGGACGAATCGTGCCGCGTGTTTGCTGTGCTTTTTTTGCATCTGGAAAAAGCCAGAATATGGAGGGAGGTGGAATGAAATTTGGAACAACGACTTTATGAAGCCCTGCAGCGCAACCCCATTATCGCCGCTGTGCGCGACGACGAGGGGCTGGCGCAGTGCCTGCGCACCGATATCCAGACCGTATTCGTGCTTTACGGCGATATCTGCAATATCTCTGAGATCGTCCGGCAGATCAAGGACGCCGGAAAGATCGCCATCGTCCACGCCGATCTGATCAGCGGTCTGGCTGCGAAGGAGATCTCCGTCGATTTTCTCCGCCGCAGCACGCAGGCGGACGGCGTGATCTCCACCCGCGCGAACATGATCCAGCGGGCAGAGGAACTGAATATGATCGCGATCCTGCGGGTCTTTCTGATCGATTCCATGGCGCTCGATTCGGCGCTGAGCGCGAAGAATCTCAAGCCGGACGCCATCGACATCCTGCCCGGGCTGATGCCGTCGATGCTGCGCAAGGTGCGGCAGCTGACGGGGCTGCCGATCCTGACGGGCGGACTCATCACGGAAAAGAAAGAGGTCATGCAGGCGCTCGAGGCGGGCGCGCTCGCCATTTCCAGTACGGCCCCCGCCGTATGGCAGATGTGAGGAGGAACCGCATATGTGCACCGATACAAAGGGCAGGATCGCCGAGGCTGTTGAACAGATGCTGCAGACAAGGCCGGTCTGCAAGATCACGGTGCAGCGCGTGATGGAGCAGGCGCAGATGAAGCGGCAGAGTTTCTATTATCACTATCAGGATATCTACAGCGTGCTGGAATGGATCGTGGAGACGCAGCTGTGCGCCCCGCTGCAGTATGACGGCGCACAGGCCCCCGGCGAATGGTGTTTGCAGGCGCTGACACTCCTGCGGGAAAAGCAACAGCTGATGCGCAAGATCTCGCAGGCACTTGGTCAGGATACGATGTATCGGATTACAGAAAGAATCATTCGTCCGCAGCTTGCCCGGCTCCTGCCGGATCCGGACGCGGTAGACAGCGCGACGCACTCCCTCGCGTTGGATATGCTCTGTCAGGCCGCGTTCTGCACCGTCGACAGTCTCGTCGCTCGGCGGACGCCGCTCGACGTGGAAGCGTTTATGCACCAGCTTCAGGCGCTGTTCCTGACCGTGCAGCAGATTTGATTCTTTATTTTTGAAGCCCTTCTATTCTCTGGCTTTGCGCATAGAATGTTGTGTGCATATACGCTATAAATCAATCGATAGAATTTTATTTTTTGTTGATTTTGACATTATTCCAAGCTTGTCTAATGACAGCGGCACAGGTTTCCTGTATACTGACAGTTAGAAGATACCACCATAGAGTGATTCATTTTAATCTGCAAGAAAGATAAGGAGGACGTATTCATGGCAAAATACATCATGGCCCTGGACGCCGGCACGACTTCCAATCGCTGCATTCTCTTCAATGAGAGCGGCGAAATGTGCAGCGTCTCGCAGCGCGAATTCCCCCAATACTTTCCGAAGCCCGGCTGGGTCGAGCACGACGCAAATGAGATCTGGGCTACGCAGCTTGGCGTAGCCGTCGAGGCCATGCAGAAGATCGGCGCAACTGCCGCCGACATCGCGGCCATCGGCATCACCAACCAGCGCGAAACCGCCATCGTCTGGGATAAGGTCACAGGCGAGCCTATCCACCACGCTATCGTCTGGCAGTGCCGCCGCACGAGCGAATACTGCGACAGCCTGAAGGCCAAGGGCCTGACGGACAGCTTCCGGGCCAAGACCGGCCTCGTCATCGACGCCTATTTCTCCGGCACGAAGGTACACTGGCTGCTTGAAAACGTCCCCGGCGCACGTGAGCGCGCAGAGCGCGGCGAGCTGCTGTTCGGCACAGTTGAAACGTGGCTCATCTGGAAGCTGACGGGCGGCAAGGTCCATGTCACCGACTACTCCAACGCCTCCCGCACGATGCTCTTCAACATCAACACACTGCAGTGGGACGATGAGATCCTGAAGGAGCTGAACATCCCCAGATGTATGCTCCCGACCCCGATGCCCTCCAGCTGCATCTACGGCGAGACAGACCCGGCGCTGCTCGGCGGCCCGATCAAGATCGCGGGCGCTGCGGGCGACCAGCAGTCGGCTCTGTTCGGCCAGGCCTGCTATCATCCCGGCGAAGCCAAGAACACCTACGGCACCGGCGCGTTCCTGCTGATGAACACCGGTGAAAAGCCCGTCTTCTCCAAGAACGGCCTCGTCACCACCATCGCGTGGGGCCTGAACGGCAAGGTCGAATACGCGCTCGAAGGCTCCGTCTTCGTTGCGGGCGCCGCGATCCAGTGGCTGCGCGACGAGCTGAAGATCATCGAATCCGCACCTGACTCCGAATACTATGCCGGCAAGGTCAAGGACACCAACGGCTGCTATGTCGTCCCGGCGTTCACCGGCCTCGGCGCGCCGCACTGGGATCAATACGCGCGCGGCACCATCGTCGGCATCACCCGCGGCGTCAACAAGAACCACATCATCCGTGCAACAATGGAATCCCTCGCCTATCAGGTCAACGACATCCTTGTCGCCATGCAGGCCGATTCCGGCATCAAGCTGGCCGCGCTGAATGTTGACGGCGGCGCGTCTGCCAACAACCTGCTGATGCAGATGCAGTCCGATATTTCCGGCGCTCCGGTCCAGCGTCCGACCTGTGTCGAGACGACCGCGATGGGCGCTGCGTATCTGGCTGGTCTTGCCGTCGGCTACTGGGCCAGCAAGGAGGACGTCGTCCGCAACCGCGCCATTGACCGTGTATTCCATCCGGAGATCACCGCAGAAGAGCGCGCAGCCAAGGTAAAGGGCTGGAGCAAAGCTGTCAAGTGCTCCTACGGCTGGGCGAAGGACGAATAAAAAGCTTTTTCAGGAGAAGAAACGGAAAACAACCAAATATTGATGTATGACAGGGAGGAGTATTCATGTTCTTAAAGTACTTATGTGAGTTCCTTGGCACAATGATGCTGATCCTGCTCGGCGACGGCGTCGTTGCAAACGTGACCCTCAACAAGTCCGGCATGAAGGGCGCAGGCTCCATCCAGATCACCATTGCATGGGGCCTTGCGGTCATGATCCCCGCGTTCATCTTCGGCGAAGCCTCCGGCGCGAGTTTCAACCCCGCGCTGACCATCGCGCTGGCTGTCGGCGGCATGTTCGACTGGGCGCTGGTTCCCGGCTATGTCATCGCGCAGATCCTCGGCGGTATCGTCGGCGGCGTTCTGGTCTACATCCTCTTCAAAGATCACTTTGACGCGACGGAAGACCCCGGCACCAAGCTTGGCGTGTTCTCCACCGGCCCGTCCATCCCCAACACCGGCCGCAACATCGTGCAGGAAGCCATCGCGACCTTCGTTCTGGTTTTCGCGATCTGCGGTCTGAACCAGGTCCCGCAGCTGGCTGCCGGCGTCGGCAAGCTGCTGGTCTTCGGCATCATCGTGTCCATCGGTATGTCCCTTGGCGGTCTGACCGGCTATGCGCTGAACCCGGCACGTGACCTCGGCCCGCGTATCGCGCACGCCATTCTCCCCATCAAGGGCAAGGGCTCCAGCAACTTCAAATACGGCCTGATCGTCCCCATCTTTGGGCCCATCATCGGCGGTATTGTAGCTGTCCTGCTCTACAACGTCATTCCCTGGTAAGCACATCTGAATACACTCTGCTCTAAGTGAATGTGTCGGGCAGTCCAACCCTCCCACCGGAAGGCTTATTTGGGCTGCCCGACTTTCTTTGGCAGATGAAGGAGGAATCTTTTTGTACGACATCATCATTATCGGCGCAGGCGTTACCGGCTGCGCGGTCGCGCGGTACCTGTCCCGCTATAAGGGACGGATGCTGGTGCTGGAAAAGGCAGAGGATGTGTGCTGCGGCACCTCCAAGGCCAACAGCGCCATTGTCCACGCAGGGTTCGACGCCGCGCACGGAAGCCTGATGGCAAAAATGAATCTCGAAGGCAATCTCATGATGCCGCAGCTTGCGAAGGATCTTGATTTTGCGTTCAAAATGAACGGCTCGCTTGTTGTGTGTATGTCCGAGGAGGACCTGCCGAAGCTGCGCGCGCTGTATGAAAACGGCGTAAAAAACGGCGTAAAGGAGCTGGAGATCGTAGACGCGAAGCGTCTGCACGAGCTGGAGCCGAACGTGTCGAAAAACGCCGTCGCCGCGCTCTGGGCGCCGACCGGCGGCATTGTCTGCCCGTTCAATCTGACCATTGCGCTGGCAGAGAATGCCTTTGACAACGGCGTGGAGTTCCAGTTCAATACCGAGGTCACCGGCTTTACATGGAACGACGGCTATTGGACCATCCACACCAACCACGGCGAGTTTGAAACGCGCTATGTCATCAACGCCGCAGGCGTCTATTCGGACGTGCTGCACAACATGGTCTCGACCCGCAAGCTGCACATCACGCCGCGCCGCGGCGATTACTGCCTGCTGGACAAGAGCACCGGCGATTTCGTTTCACACACCATCTTCCAGCTGCCCGGCAAACTCGGCAAGGGCGTTCTGGTCAGCCCGACTGTCCACGGCAACACCATCGTCGGCCCGACGGCGATCGACATCGAAGACCGCGAGGGCACGAACACCACCGCCGAGGGTCTGAACGATTTGATCGAAAAAGCGGGCGCAACGGTCGAGAACCTCCCTATCCGCCAGACCATCACGAGCTTCGCAGGTCTGCGCGCGCATGAGGATCACCACGAATTCGTCATCGGCGAGGCTGAGGGCGCGCAGCAGTTCATCGACTGCGCGGGCATCGAATCGCCCGGTCTGACCTCCTCCCCCGCCATCGGCCTGCACGTGTCGGAGCTGATGCGCGATCTGATGGGCCTGCGGGAAAAGGAGCACTTCATCGCCACGCGCAGGGGCGTGCTCGACCCGAAGACGCTCTCCAAAGAGGACTATCAGAAGCTCATCCACGAAAAGCCCGCCTACGGCCAGATCATCTGCCGCTGCGAGCAGGTCACGGAGGGTGAAATCCTCGACGCCATCCACCGCCCCCTCGGTGCGAAGAGCCTCGACGGCGTCAAGCGCCGCACCCGTGCGGGCATGGGCCGCTGCCAGGCGGGCTTCTGCAGCCCGCGCGTGATGGAGATCCTGGCACGTGAGCTGCACGTTGATCAGAGTGAGATCACCAAATGCGGCGGCGCGTCCCGGCTGATCGTCGGCACAAACAAGGACAAGCTTGAGGAGGTGCAGGACAAATGAAATATGACATTGTCGTCATCGGCGGCGGCCCCGCCGGTCTGTCGGCGGCTATCGCGGCATATGACGCAGGCTGCCAGAGCATCCTGATCCTTGAGCGCGACGTGCAGTTGGGCGGCATTCTGAACCAGTGCATCCACAACGGCTTCGGCCTGCACACCTTCGGCGAAGAGCTGACCGGCCCGGAATACGCTGCGCGTTACATCACGCAGGCGCTTGAACGCAAGATCGAATATAAACTCAACACGATGGTACTGTCCATCAGCGCAGATAAGCATATTACGGCGGTCAACCGCGAGGAAGGACTGATCGAGATCGACGCACGCGCGATCATCCTGACCATGGGCTGCCGGGAAAGAAGCCGCGGCGCGCTGAACATCCCCGGCTACCGCCCGGCGGGCATTTATTCCGCCGGTACGGCGCAGCGGCTCGTCAACATGGAGGGCTTCATGCCCGGCCGCAGGGTCGTCATTCTCGGCAGCGGCGACATTGGCCTCATTATGGCGCGGCGCATGACGCTTGAGGGCGCGAAGGTGCTGGTCGTAGCGGAGCTGCTGCCGTATTCCGGCGGTCTGAAGCGCAACATTGTCCAGTGTCTGAACGACTTCGGCATTCCCCTCAAGCTCAGCCACACCGTTGTGAACATTGAGGGCAAGGAGCGTGTTTCCGGCATCACGATCGCGGAGGTCGGCCCCGACCGCAAGCCCATCCCCGGCACCGAGATGGAGTTTGATGTGGACACCATTCTGCTGAGCGTGGGTCTGATCCCCGAAAACGAGTTGACCAAGCAGGCCGGCATCGAGATGGACCCCCGCACCAAGGGCGCCATCGTGTACGAAAACATGGAGACCAGCATCCCCGGCGTGTTTGCCTGCGGCAACGTGGTGCAGGTGCATGATCTGGTGGACTTTGTTTCCGGCGAGAGCGAGCTGGCCGGCGCAGCCGCTGCCAACTATATCCAGAACGGCCCTGTGGCCACGGGGCGTGTGTTGACCGTGAAGCCCGGCGCAGACCTCGGCTACACCCTGCCGCAGCGCATCCGTCTGGAAGGCGTGGAAAAGAGCACCAACGTGTCCTTCCGCGTCCGCCGCATCTGCGGCAAGAGCACCATCCTTGTCAAGAGCGGTGATACGGTGATCGCACACTTCAAGCGTGACCGCCTTGCCCCCGGCGAGATGGAGCACATTGCCCTGCCCAAAGTGCTGCTGGACAGAGCCCCCATGGACGAAGTGACCATTGAGATCGAGGAGGCATAAGCGAGATGAAAGAAGTAATTTGCACCTGCTGCCCGCAGGGCTGCCATCTGCAGGTGGATGAAGCCAACGACTATAAAGTGACCGGTAACGGCTGCCCCAACGGCATCGCCTACGGCAAGGAAGAGCTGACCCACCCCACCCGCATCATCACCAGCACCGTGCGCGCCGAGGGCTGCCTGCACTCCCGCTGCCCGGTCAAGACCTCCAAGCCTGTGCCCAAGGGACAGATGGCCGAGGTAGTCGCAGCGCTGGACAGCGTGGTGCTGCACGCCCCCATCCATGTGGGCGATGTGGTGCTGACCGACGTCTGCGGCACCGGGGCAGACATTGTGACCTGCCGTGATATGGCATAAGTACTCTCCTTTTTACACAAATAAGCAAAGCAGCCGCTGCATCTTACCGTGCAGCGGCTGCTTTGCGTGTGGGGAAATCCCCTATTTTCAAATGATTCTTTCCGCTGAATATGGCCGGAACGCAGTGCAGGCCATTCGTTTTCTCAACCTTTCAGCGGCATGATGCTCTCCGGCGCGGCACACAGATACTGGGGCGGCTCCGGGGCGGCGGCAGAAAGGCTGGTTTTGCCTACCTTCCACCACAGCTGCGCCGCACCCTCCGGCGAGGTGCAGATGAGGTTCCAGTCAAAGGGGTTTTCACTGGTGGAGACCGCCTTTACCGGGATG
>ERZ772879.830-NODE-830-length-23075-cov-10.246872_pt1 | contig 23075 bp, 22 predicted proteins | sample MGYA00580582_ERZ772879 | MGnify/ENA primary metagenome ERZ772879 (study PRJEB29015, sample SAMEA2737682) | human gut metagenome | biome: human gut; feature: human-associated habitat; material: faeces | place: China | collected 2012 ... | reverse complement strand
CGAAACATTTGTCCAGTTTGGAAAAACTGAAACTCCGGTCTATCTCCGAACCCTTGAACGTGTATTCACCTTTGGAAAAGGATATGCCCTGTATCTCGTCGGTCTGTCCCTTTCGTTTGAACCGGACGGTAATACCCTTTTCTGCTAACCGCTCCTGTAACTGCTGCCAGTTACGGGATTTGCCGATTTCATTCTTTACAGCCGTGTAAATCTCGTATTTCGACTTGTCCGGCTCTTTCAATCGGTGCTGCTTCACCTGCTCTTTCCCCTTGGCGAAATAAAGCCCGTGTTTGGCTTTCAGCTTCTTGCATACCTGTTCGTTACGGTACATGTCGTTCCTGTCCGAAATGCTCTTGCCGTTGTTGTCTATGCGGTTGAACACGATATGCACATGTGGATGTTCCCGGTCTTGGTGGCGCACGATGATATACTGCGTATCGGTGATTTTCATTTCACGCATATACTCCTGCGCAAGCTGTATCATCTTCCCGTCCGTCAATTTAGGTGCATCCACTGCCGAATAGCTTAACGCAATATGTCCTACCGGCTTTTTCAAGTCGGGATTCATCCCGGTCTGCATACAGAAGCTGCGGATTATATCGCCCCGGCTTTCAGTCAGAACCCCGTCCGCATGAAGCAAAACCGCCTGCTCCTTGCCAAGCACATAGTTCACACAGCCCTTAAAACCGCTTCCCTTTTTTATTTTTCCAATCATCCGACAAATGGTTTATGATTTCAACAATCCTATCTTTGAGCTTCAAAAGTTCCACCGCAACCAGTGCGAAACCTCCGGCATTCGCCCGGTGCGCCAACTGATTGATGTTGTTGGCTTCCCCTGCCAGCTTGCGGATGGTGTCCGCATCCTGCCTGTTCAGCCGGGGGATGACCTCTGCCGAAACAACCGCCTGCCGGACATACTCACTGATACGTAACCCGGCTTCCCCGGCTCGCTTTCTGATGGCGTAATACTGCAACTCGGTCAGTTTCGTACTGACTACTTTTTTCTGCTTGTCCGTCCGTTTTTTTGCCGGACGACCGCCCGGCTTGTCCTGTATCTTCTTCATGTCTTTTTACTTTTAGGTGGTATATTAGAAATTGCGACCAACGGGAGCGATTTCCTTTGCGGTGAGCAAAGCAAGATGGTTTCGGTATACCGAAACATAACCTTGCTCTCCAAATAAACCGCCAGCCGTTGGTAGTCCTGCCGGATTAAATGCCCCTGCCTCTCTTTTGTCTTGGGTCGGCACGTTGTCCAGTTTCCTGCTTCGTTTCCTGCACTTGGCTGGCTGCGTTTTTCCGTTCCTGCTTCCTGCCGCACAGGTAATCGTTCAAGTCCGAATATCCCCTGTAATTGTGTGAGAAGTCACGTACACGGTAGGAGTATTCCAACTCGATATCCCGTGTCGCTTCATATCCAGCCTTGTCATTGTCAAGCATACAGTGGATGCGTTCATACGGGGACATCACGTCAAGGGCTTTCGACACATTGGCGGTAGAGTTAAGAATGACATAATCCTGCCTGTCAAGGTCGGGCATGGTCGGACAGTTCCTCATGCGGAGCGTAAGGAAAGAGAGGTAGTCCATGAAACCCTCGAACACCAGACATTTCTCTCTCGGCTCTCCCTGCTGCCGTATATGGGTGATGTCTTTCGGGGCGATGCAGCCTTTGAAAAAGGAATTGCGAACCTCGTAACCTCCTGCCATGTTCGGGAAACCGATAGCAAAGAACGGTCTGCCGTTATTGGTAAAATGGAGTTCCTTACATTCTCTTTTTGCCAGTTCGACATTGATACCCCGTCCCTGCAAGTAACGGAGCAATGCCGGATGGGTAAGGTCACGGACTTCCAAATGCTGGAAACTCGGTTCTTTCCTACGCTGGGGAAAAGAAAAACTGACCGGACGGATGTGCGGTGTCTGTTCCGCTATCCGGTTTAAAAGGTATGGCAAGCTGTCGGAACAATAGAGTTCCTTTGCCAGTGCGATGATGTTGCCGCCCTTGCCTGCGCCAAAGTCATACCAAAGGTTGCGGTCAGTGTTCACCTTGAAAGACGGTTCGTGTTCCTCCCTTAACGGTGATTTGTACCATAAGCCGTTACCCTGCTGCTTGACAGGAGAGTAACCTAAACTGTGCAGATAGTCTGCGATGGGTATTTGTTTCACATCTTCGATGTTCATAACATTTTCTTTTTTGGGGATTAAAAAATAGTTGAAAAATGCGCCAGTCCTGTTTAGTTCGTTATATATATACCCGTACCATACTAAACCTGCTTGTTCCGATACAGGGAAATAGTAAGTCCGTTCCTCTTATATATACACCCGGACTAAACCAAACTGACTTTTAATAATGGAAATCGGGATTATAGCGGTAGCCCTTGCCCTCTTTCACAATCATGCGCTTGTTCACAAGAAACTTGTTAAGCGACACAAGAACATTGCGTCCACGCTCGTAACCGATACTCGCATAACCCTGTTTCAATGCCGCTATGACATTGGAATAGCCTTGTACCACCTGCTTGCCGAAACCGTTCTCCAACGCTTCCCGGTGTTGCTGTTCAGTCAGTTCCGTAAGCGGAAAATTCCTGTCCTGCTTAGGTTGTTGGAATACATAATCATCCACGATTTCGGGTAAAGCGTTGTCATTGATACGGAATGCGAACGGGTCAAATTCCCGGTCACGTATGTGCATCGCCTTTACCTCGCTTATGTTGCCGTCCTGCTGGCTTTTCGTGATTTGCAGGACGGTTTCAGCCTTGTTGTTCAGTTCCGTACCGATATGCCCCCTTGTGTTGTCATCCCCCTTGTTCAAATGCAGTACGGTATGGATATGCAGGTTATATCCGCTTGACCAGCGCATCAAGAGGTTGATTAGGTCAGTCGATTCGCTGGGGCTGTTGATGTCATACATCAAGTCACGGATTCCGTCAATGATGAGCAACCCCACATCGGGCATATTTTCAAGCATATAGCCGATAATCTGTTTCCGCTTGTCGGGTGTCTGCTCCCTTAGCACGATGAAAACAAAATCGTCCCTGTCCTTGTCGGTAGGCAGTCCGGCAAGTCGCAAAATACGCTCCATGACCTTATGGCAATGGTATTTGCTCTGCTCGGTATCTACATAGAGGATTTTCCGTTTGTTCGGTGGCAGGTATGCCGAATACTTCAGTACCTCGTCATTCTTCAACGCTGCCGCAACGATAGCGGAAATGTTGAATGTCTTTTTGCTCTTGGCTTTACCCGTGGATGCGCTGAAATTACCCAGCGTGCCAATGGTAGAGCCGTTCACCCAGAGTATTTCGGGCGGCACTTCGTAAGTGTCCGTCACCTTTAGATGAATGGTTTTCCAAAGGGCTGCGAAATCCTCTTTCTGCATGGTGACATCCTGCCCGGCTTCTTCTTTCCTCTTATTTTCCATAATTACGGATTTTCCGGTTTGCGCTCTTGGCGATGGCGAGTGCCGCCTCGTCCTTGTCGTTTACCCTTTTTGCAAGGTTTTCCGCCCACGTGAGAAGCTCTTTCCGTGAGAAAAGCAATTTGTTCCCGTATTTGCGGAACGGCACTTCCTTTTTGGCGGTCAGCTTGTAGAGCCGTGCCTTTGAAATCAGAAAACCGTGTCGTTCCAGCACCTCTACCGCCACATCGGGCGTGAGGTTGTCGGGTTCGTTCCTCGGCTGGGTGAATCCAGCCAATGACTGGGAAACGGTTTCGCTCACGATAGCCCGGAGTTCTTCGGGCGTTGTCAAAATAATGTTTGTCATATTTTCTTCCTTTTTTAGTTATTACTTGGCTACCGTCATAGCCGTTGCAACCGGTTGATGCCGCAAAGGAAGAATAAAAGAAACCGATTATTCAATTACTAATCACTTGACACAGACCGGACAACTTGGGACAATGCAGGACATCCGGCAAGATTGGAACGAGATAAAAAAGGGACAAACGATGTATTGGCGATTTTTGTCCTTCCAACACACCGTTTGTCCTATGTATGTTAAGTGATTATGCGAATGCCGCTATTTTACATCCTTTAACCTTTCAAGTTGGGAAACGACTTCTTTTATTACGAAATATTTGCTTCCCGACAGCCCTATGTCCGAACGGGATATGAAACCGAGTTCCTCCCACCGGGCTACGGTCTGCCTGCTCACGCCCGCCATTTTCGCCAATGTCTTTTGGTCTATCAGTTCCCTGCCCTCGAATACGGGGTACTTGTATTTACGGGTGGCATGGCTGAACCTTATTTTCTCTATCGCCTTGTCCACGTCTTTGACGGCGGGGGGAATATATGATTTTACTTGCAGTACGGCTTCTTCTATTTCGTAGCCTGCATATTCGGGATTCTGCGCCAGTTCCCCGTAAATGGCACTGAAACATTCAAGGTGTCTAATCTTCACCGTCTTGGTTTTCTTGTTCGGCATGGCTCAATCGAATTTGGTTAATAACTGCGCATTCCTTATCCGCTCCTCCTGCTCGAAACTGGCGAGGTAGTTCTCCGTGATGGCAAGGCTTGAATGCCCCAAACTCTCGGATATGTAAGCGATGTTCGTTCCGCTACGTTTTAAGACCGTCGCATAGGAATGCCGGGCGGAATAGGTCGTGAAACGGGGGACACCGACAGCTTGGGCTATTTTAGCCAAAGCGATGTTGCAACGGTGCGTTACCCGTCTGACAATATTGGAAATGACAAATTCGTCCTCCGTGTCTTTGGCATACTTGAAAAGGAAAGTATCGGGATTCCCTTCGTCCGGGTTTCCCCACCGTTTTATAATATCCCGCATTTCGGGAGTGAGCACCGCCCTTATTTCCCGTATATGGTTGGACGTGTGCGATGTCTTGGAGCGTACAAAGCAGATTTCACCGTCCACGATGTTCCCATACCGCAAGAAAAGCATATCCCTGAAATTGATTCCGTTGCACAGGTAGGAGAAAAACCAAAAGTCCCGGTACTTTTCAACGGTCTTGCTGCCCTTGTATGTCACGACTTTTTTTATCTGTTCCATCGTCAAGGCTAACTTTCGGCTGTTGCCGCTCGGAATCTCGTACTTTCCCCTGCCGAACGGGTATTGGGCTTCTTTCAAAATCCCGTTGCGCCTTGCGTCATTCACCACGCATTTAAGGGCTTTCATATAGAAATTTATGGTGGTGACGGTCTTGCCCTCGTTCCGCAGGAACTTGTCAAGGCGTGACAGCCAGTCCGCAGAAACCGCAGAGAACGGCACGCTGCCGCCTGCGAACCGTTCTATGCTTTTCAACGTGCTGCGATAGTTATAATAGGAATTTACCTGCCCGTTGAGTTTGAATGCGTCTATTTTCCCCTGTATGGCTGTGTTAAGGGTTGTACCAGTACATCTGCCCAACCTCATGCTGAGCGCATCGAAACAGAAGTCCCCACGTTCCGCAAGGGCTTCCACTTGGCTTTTTATGATGGAGAAACTGTTTTCCACGCTTGCCCGTATCTCAATCAGTCTGCGGCTCTTGCTTTCGGCAAGGATTTCCCAGTCCTCTTTGGACAATTCCTTTCCGGTGGAATAATATTTCTGCTTGCGGTTGTGTATCACTTGTATCTTGACAGGGAACAGACCGCTTTTCTTCGCCCTGCGTGCATCCAGTACCGACAGTACGGATATGCCATCTTTTGAATACTTGAACATAGGCTGCCTTGTTTATTGTTATATGTCTATTTTGTACATACGATTTGCATACAAAAATAGAGATTATCGGAAAAAATAGCAAATCAAAAGCCAAATCATTTTCCTAACAATCTCTAAATGTCAGCTATTTATATATAAATTCAAACAATATAAAAACGGCAAAAACATAGGGTATTATTACGGTTGGTCGTGATGCCCCGCTTCATCGGCAGGTCGCTGATGTCGAGGTGCAACGGTTTTCCCGTAAGCCTGTCCACCATCTTGATGCCGAAGGGCGAGAGCGAACTGCGGTAGTTGGTTTCCTCCGTGAAGAGGCACACCGCCTGCTCGATGAATGTATGGAAACTCTCTTCCGCCGGGAAGTCCGCCGCGTTGCCGGGCATCGCCGCCCAGTAGAGCGTCGGGCAGTCGATGGTATTGTGGTGCGGCACGCACTCCATGCTTGCCAGCTGGCTGCCCACATCGTTCTTGATATGCTTCAGTTCCTCCGCGTCATCGCTCCACGCCATGACGTTGAAGTGCGCCCGTACCGAGGTCAGCCCGTAGGAATGGGCTTCGTTCAGGTACTGGTCTATCCACTCGCGGTTGATGCTGTTGCTCCGGCTGTATCGGGATAGCGACTGCATATTCCTTGCGGACTTCTCGAACTTCTGCAAATTTTCCTCGCTGTTGTCGATAATCACGTCGAGTAGGTCGGGAGCATTACTGCTCCCTTCCCCTCTAAGAACCGTACGTGATACTTTCGCATCATACGGCTCAAGCAACTCAAAGTTTCTATTATGAAACCGGCTCATAAGCTCTAATTTTACGGGTAAGTGTACGACTGCATCTGTCGTGGGCGATGATTTTGGATTTGCCGGACTTGTCGGCTAACTCCGCAATAGTCCAGATTTTATCCGCGTCGATTATCTCGCCGCACAACGGACAACGCTGATTTTGTTTCTCCCACATTCTGAGAAAGCCCTGTTTGCCTTTGAGAGAGCTTAACATTTTCATCCTGTTACGCATCTCAAAGTATGGTCGCCATTCCGGGTCGAATGGGTTGGCTTTGCTGCGGATTTTGATAGGCTTGGTCTTCGTATCAATATCGGATAGATACTTCAGTGTGTACGGAAATGGTTTCCCGTTGTTCTTCAGCATCGTACCGAATGTCCACGCCCGGCCTTTCTTCGACAGAAAATACCTGTTGTAAACCCACTTCTTACCCTTGTGGCGGTGGCGGCGTAATGCCCACGCCCACAGTTTGTAGAAGATCTGTGCGTCTGCGTTCTTGAAGGTTTTGGCGGCTACGCAACCCTTGTAATAGTTGCCCCAACCGGTTATGACGGGGTTCAGAAGTCCGATAAGTTTATCCTGCCTGATGGCCTGATTCTTACGAATAATGGCTTTAATCTTGGCGAGGAATTCCTTAACATTCTTCTTTGACGGCTTGATAAGCAGCGTACCTTTATATTTCCTAACATTGAAACCCAGAAAATCAAATCCTTCGTCGATATGAGTAATCTTCGTCTTTTCTTCTGATAGGGTAAGCCCCCGTGCTTGAAGAAACTCACTGACTGCAGGTCTGACAAGTGTTTCCAGTGTTTCCCTGTCGGAACAGGTAATTATAAAATCGTCTGCATATCGTACCAGATTCACCATAGGATTGAAATATCCCATTTTGGTACGTCTCAGTTTGAAATTCTCTGCAAGCATTGCTTGCAGGCCGTCGAGTGCCATATTCGCGAGTGTCGGCGATATGATACCGCCCTGCGGCGTTCCTTCCTCGGTGGGAAACAGTTGCCGGTTGAATACGAATCCACTTTCCAGCCATTTACAGAGCATGACCTTATCCGTAGGGATATTGTCGAGTAGCCACTGGTGGCTGATATGGTCGAAACAACCTTTGATGTCTCCCTCGAGTATCCATTGCGGAGATACCTCTTTTGAAAGTATCGTATGGCATTGTACTATCGCATCGACCGTACACCTTTCCCTACGGAAGCCGTAAGAGTGTCTGTCGGCGGTAGTTTCTGCTACCGGGTTCAGAGCCATGAGGTATAATGCCTGCATGGCCCTGTCTTTCATTGTGGGTATTCCTAACGGACGGAGTTTGCCGTTACTCTTCTTGATATGTACCCTTCGTAACGGTTGCGGGTTGTAGCCACGTCTTTTCAGATCGGCGACAGCACCCATTTTTGCGTTGGGAGTAGTCCAGAGAACTTTATCCACTCCCACCGTGTTCTTACCTTTGTTAGAGGTAACTCGTTTGACCGCCAACGCTTTGGCGTAAAACGAGTGGGTCAATGTCCATTGCAGGGCTTTTACCTTGCCCGGACGACCCTCTTTCTGAGCCTTTACAATACGTCCTTGCAGCTTCTGAACCGCAGCTTCGCATCTGACCCAATCAATGTCGGTCCAGTTGTTCCACTGCCTACGGTCAGCAGGCGCACACGATAAATTAATCTCGTTCATTTGCATTCCTTCTTTTAGAAAGTTCTACATAGTTTCTTGTAAAGAGTCACCTCGCAGAAGTCTGCCCGCTTTCGCGGCGGAGTGACGTTGAAACTCCTATCCGCCCCGTTACAGGACGGCATTCGCTTTTTCTGCGTTCCCATACCCGCACCTCATTCGGCTTTCCTTGCGGTCGGCTTACCTGCCCGAAGGCAGGAGAGATACGGGTTTACCAAGTTTCGTGTAAGTAACAAATGAGCGGGTTAGGTTCTGTCCGTTGCGCCGGCAGTGCTTTGTCCGTGTAACCCCACAATACAAAGGGTTATCCGACTGCGTTACCTTTTGGTTCAAGCCTCTCAGCAACTTTGGCTTGTTCGTACATTACGACGCTTATAACAGTTCGCTTGTGCTAACCATACCGCCCAGCCTCGCTCCCCGACTCTTTAGTGCTAAGAGCAGTTGCCGTTCCCTCGCGGTTCGGGCTTCTCCTTGCGGAAGGGCTACTTTGTCCGGCCAGCTTCGCACCCCGCCTTTTGAGCGACGCACGTGACCGTAGGCTACTATTGACGGAACAATAGGTTTAATCTGATCTGAATGATATTTGTTACTTCATTTGATTGTTAAACAATTACTTACACGACCTCTTGTCGCACATACTGGTTGTAGATGTGGTTACAGGAAAGCAGCAGCCCCACGGGGGAGGCGAAGGAGAGGCGGCAGTCCGAACGGTCGGTGGAGAGTTTCTCGTAGCGGATGTCGGTAGCCACCTTTCCGGGCATATCCTCCGCGTTGGAGAGGGTGTGCAGGCACAGGCGGTTGTCACCGATGCGCATTTCCCTTGCCGAGAGGTCGATGTCCTGCAAGGTCGTGTCGCCTTCGGGCATGAGCGAGAAGTAACGCTCTATCAGCCCGGCGGACTTCTCCGTCCCGACAATCTCGTCGGTGGAGAGGCGGCGCAGCCTCACAAAGCCGCTGTCGTTCATGATGCGCTCGAACTGTTCGGCGGCCTCCATGAACTTCCCGGCGGTTTCCTTGTCCAGCTCCTTCGGGATGATATGTCCCCGGCACAGCGTACTGAAGTTGCTCTGCATACGGTTACGTTCTTTCGTCGTCTTGGTCAAGTAGAGATAGCAGGAGTGTTTCAGGTACGGACGCTCGTTGAAGTGGCGTTCAAAGGAACGGCTCAAGAAACTCATGTCGTCCTTCTGTAACTCCGGCATATATTTCTCCTTGATGAACCAATCCTGCTTATGCACGACGCAGAAGTACGGCAGCACCTTGATAGCCTTGCACCAGCAGCCGTGTATCGCCTCGTACTCTGCGCCCGTCACGGTGTAAAGCTCCGGCAGTTCCACCTCAAAAGCCACCGTGATGTCGGCGTCTTTGGAGATGATGCAGCCATGCTCCACCGCCAGCAGGGGGAACTTGTTTTCCAGTGTTGTCATTTTGGATGTATTTCTCATGTCGTTTCTTCCTTTCGTTGCCGTTTGAGTAATCGGGTGATCCGCCGTCGGTTGATAAGGTATCGGGGATGGCTCCTTGCCGCTCCCAATTTCATCAGCCCGTGTTCGCCGTACCGGGCGTTCAGCGCGAAGGTCTGCCATACAAGGAGGGAGGACGATGCCGCGCCGAAGCCGATACATATCCACTGGTCGATACCGACCATGTAGAGGATGACGAACAGGACGAAGAGAGCCAGCAGACCTCCGCAGAAGATGAAGAGGTACTGAGCCTTCAAACCCTTGAACTCGACCGGACGGCCGATACCCTTGTTTATCGGGTATTCAGCCATACATTGTTTATTAAAGGAAGAATGAGCGCAGGATAGTGGCGGCGACAATCAAGAAGATACAAGCCCCGAACCACGAGGCGGCGGTCTTCGAGGTGTCCGGGTCTCCGGACGAGAATTTTCCGTACACTTTCACGCCACCGATAAGCCCGACTACCGCGCCGATGGCGTAGATTAATTTCGTGCCGGGGTCGAAATACGAACTCACCATAGAGGTGGCTTCGTTGATGCCAGCCAGACCGTTTCCCTGTGCGAAAGCGGAGGCGGTTGCGGCAATCATAAGTGCCGCAGCGATGATTAACTTTTGTCTGATGTTCTTGTTCATAAACTGTTCTTTTTTGTGCCGTCCAAAGGGTGGATAGTCCTTTTTCGGGCGGTTGATACTTGATTACTTTACTTTGGTTTTAGTGGTTGCCCGTTTGTTTCTACGGACTTGGGGCTGTCCGTTGCGGGTTGGCTGTACCTTGTACCGCCGTGCGCGTGGGTGTCGTCATTTTACGTTTTCATTTCCATTCTTTTTTAGTTGTTATACATAGTTTCGGAAGTCGAACTCCTCGATGTTGTCGGGAATCACGAACACCTTTTCCTTTTGTTGTGTCACGGTCATGTTCACCGTGTCCACGAAAACTGCCATCGCCTTTGCAAGCCTCTCGCTCATTGTATCATCGGTCAGGCGTTCCGTTATTCTTGTGAAAAGCTCTGTCCCGTCCAGTTCCGTCATGACCTTTCCGGCGTGTCGCATTTCCTCATCGGATGGTGATTCCTTCCGTATGGTGCGTACTGCCATGTCAATATCCTCGAAGCTGCTTCCCGAAGCCTGCTTTTTGTCTGGTTCTTCATCCTCCGGTTCATCTTCTCCGTACTCCAGTTCCGAGGGCGGGATGCTCGTGAAGGTTTCATCGAGTTTGTCCTCCGGTACTTGTGTCGGGCGTGAGACGGTTTCCGTGTTTCCGTCGTCAAAAGTAGCCTCTTCCTCCGACAGCTCAATGCCTTTTTCCGAAGTGGCGGCTTCTTGCGTCGGTATGGCAGCGGTTGTCCGGGTCGGTGCCATCCTGAAACGGCTCTTGCCGATGATGTCCGGGGTGTCTGCGGGCGGTGTTTCCCTTACTGTTTCGGGCTTTGCCGCAGTGCCGCCCAACGACCGCCACAGTCCGGCTATGCTTCTGAGGAAGCGGACAAGTCTGGTTTCCATGATCCTGTCATAAAGGAGCAGGAACAGAAACCACAGGTTGCAGCCGACCGATACGGTCAGCAGAATATCAGTCATGCTTATTGTTTCACTCATGCACGTTCTCTTTTTTGAGGGTTAAAATACTGCGTCGTAATTCCGGGCGTAAAGGCTCTTTATCGCCTCCTCGCACTGGTTGAAGTGGTGCGTAAGCACATGGTCGATGTAGGCGGACAGCGACAGCCGGTCGTGCCCGATCACACGGGTGATGCGCATGATGCGGTCGTGGTACTCCGGGCGCACATACGCCATCTTTCCCTCGCGTGCCTTCACTTCGGCTTCACGGATGAACAGCCGTTCATAGTCCTTCTCACCGCATTTGCCGCCTAACGGCACGGGGGACAGGATTTCCACACTCGCCTGCACTTGGGCAAGCATACCGCCGCCGTCATGCTGCGGACTTCTGTTTTTCCGGTTCTTTTCCATATTCAAATCAAGTCTTCACGTTGTTTCTTGTACAGTTCGTTTATTTTCTCCTTGTGCTGTTCCAGATGTTGGCGCAGCACGGTGTCCACGTAGCCGCCTACCGAGATTTCACGCCCGGCGATGTCGTTCACGATTTTGAGAATCTTGCTGTGGACGTCACGGCTGATATAGACGCACTGGCGCGTCTTTATCTCGTTGCGGCGGAGGAACAGCCCGGAATAGTCGTCCTCCTGCCGTTTGCGGCGGACGGTGTCCCTCTGCGGTTTTTCCTTTGCCGTGTATTGCACGGGCGGCGGTTCCGTCTCAGGGACGCTTTCTTCTTCGGGAGCAGGCGCGGGCGGCTCCTGCGCGTGGTACAGGGTCCCGTCCTGCCTGCGTCTGCCGATGGAGGCTATCAACAGTTCCTCGTCAATGCCTTCGGTGTTCACTTTCCTGCTGCCCATGATTATTGAGGTCTGATGATACGGCTTATCTCTTCCGAGAACTCACGGATGCCGCTTCCTTTCAGCAGGGACGCATCCATCGGGAAGATAGTCGAGCGGAACACGCTCTTGCGCTCTTCCGAGAGGTCGCGCCGGAACTTCTTGCTGTCGGGCAGGCGGGTGGACAGCACCGGCAGCCCCATCTCGGCGATCACATCCTCATACAGGTCGTAAAGCCCGTTCTTCTCCCTGCCGTCCACCATCGTCCAGAACAGGTACAGCCCTTTTGTTTTCGCCTGTCCCGTCGTCATGAGGTTGTCACGGAACATCACGGCGAATTGCAGGGTGCTTTCCACGACAAAACGGTCGGCACTCATGGGCGCGAAGATGTAGTCCATCTGCGAGAGGGTCTTGACCACGCCGTTGCTTTTCAGGGTTCCCGGCATGTCGAAGAACACGACGTCGGGTTTCACCTCTTCTGCGGCAAGCATCCTTTCGGCGTCATCGAGGGCGTCAAGGGCGTCGCTTGCGATGACCGGATAGGCGTTCTTCCTTATCTTGCGGAAGTGGTCACACGCGAGTGCCTTGAAATAGAGGCTCCCGCCGATAAGTCCCGTTTCACGTTCACGCAACCCGTGTATGCTGTGCTGTGGGGCGTCGCAGTCTATGACGGCGACATTGTGTCCTTTCACGTTGTGGAGGTAGTTGGCGGCAAGTGCCGTGACGGTGGATTTGCCGATACCCCCTTTCTGTGTTGCGAATGCAACGAATGTTTCATTACTCATGGTTCTGTTGGTTTTAATGGTTGATGAATTGTTTTCCTGCTCCGATACGGAATCGGTGACATGTATATCCGCATCCGCGAATCTCCGCCCGTCCGGTTCGTCACGTATCCGCTTCAACGGTGAGGCAGGGATTCGGATAACTGGTGAATGACGACATTGCGTCATGAAGTCATTGAATCCGTGAATCACCGCGTCATTGGAAAGCCGGGTATCCGAAGGTTCGGGTATCCGGTCAGGAAAATAGCCGCCGAAGCGGTTTGCCGGGTATTTGAAAGCCTCATTTTTCATATCTTCAAATTGTTCGTTTCTTGAATCATGCTGCAAATAAACAAGGATATTTTGGAACCTGTACCACTTCCCCGGCAAGTGGCGGCATGTTGCGCCGGTTGGCACTGATTGTCCGGGTCAAGCCTCTGTCCGATACCGCTTTAAGGGCGTAACTTTGCACCCGAACGGCAGGGTTCGCCGCAGGTGGCGCAGCCCGGAGTTTGAAAGGCATTCCCCCAATCCGTCCCCGACGGATTTTTATGTTCACCTGAACATAGCAAGGTATGTTTTCAGCCGCTCAAAATATTTTGAGCATCCCGGAAAACGCCTTGCCCTTGCAGGGGGCGGGCTTACCCTCCGAAGTCGGGAAGCCTCTCAAACCTACGGTGTCTGTGCCATGAAGCGGCGGCTTATGCCGTCAAACCGCTAAATCCAAAGTAATATGAGTGAAAAAAAAAGAAACAAAGGCGGGAGAAATCCCAAACTCGATCCGGCGGTGTTCAGATACACCGTCCGTTTCAGCGAGGAGGAACACAACCGTTTCCTCTCCATGTTCGAGAAGTCAGGCGTAAACGCCAAGTCGGTTTTCCTGAAGGCGCACTTCTTCGGGCAACCGTTCAAGGTACTGAAAGTGGATAAAACGCTGGTGGATTACTACACCAAGCTATCTGATTTTCATGCGCAATTCCGCGCAATAGGCACGAACTACAACCAAGTCGTGAAGGAACTGAGGCTGCATTTTTCCGAGAAAAAGGCGATGGCGTTGCTCTACAAACTGGAGCAACAGACCGTCGAACTCGTGAAACTGAGCCGCCAGATTGTGGAACTGTCTAAAGAGATGCAGGAAAAATGGTCGCAAAAATCAGCGTAGGAAACTCGTTGTACGGCGCACTTGCCTACAACGGGGAGAAGATCAACAAGGAGGAAGGGCGGCTGCTGACGACCAACCGCATCTACAATGACGGTACGGGAACGATGGACATCCACCGGGCTATGGAGGACTTTCTCGCTCTGATGCCCGTGCGGTCGAAGGTGAAGAAACCGGTGGTGCATATCTCGCTCAATCCGCATCCCGACGATATTTTGACGGACACGGAGCTTCAGGATATCGCATGGGAGTATCTGGAGAAGATGGGCTTCGGCAACCAGCCCTATATGGTGTACAAGCATGAGGACATAGACCGCCACCACCTGCATATCGTGACGGTGCGGGTGGACGGGGACGGCAGGAGCATAGACACCCGAAACAACTTTTACCGTAGCAAGCAGATAACCCGCGAGCTGGAACGGAAATACGGGCTGCATGACGCGGAACGGAAAAGCCGCCGTACCGATATGCCGCTGCATAAAGTGGATGTTTTGGCGGGCGATGTGAAGAAACAGGCGGGGAATGTGGTAAAGGAACTTAACCGCCGTTACCGTTTCCAGACGATGGGCGAATACCGCGCCCTCCTTTCCTTATATAATATGACGGTGGAGGAAGCGCGGGGCAACGTGCGCGGACGGGAATATAATGGGCTGGTCTATTCCGTTACGGACGACAGTGGCAACAAGGTCGGCAATCCTTTCAAGTCCTCGCTCTTCGGGAAGTCCGTCGGCTATGATGCCGTACAGAGAAAGTTCGCCCGTTCAAAAACGGAAATCAAGGACAGAAAACTCGCCGACATGACGAAGCGCACCGTCCTTTCCGTACTGCAAGGCACGTATGACAAGGAGAGGTTCATTGCCACACTCAAGGAGAAAGGTATTGACACCGTGCTGCGCTATACGGAGGAAGGACGCATCTACGGGGCCACGTTCATCGACCACCGAACAGGATGCGTGTTGAACGGCTCACGCATGGGCAGGGAACTGTCCGCCAACGCCTTGCAGGAACACTTCACGCTGCCATACGCCGGACAGCCGCCGGTTCCGCTTTTCATTACCACGGAGGGTCAGGAGGAAACGCAAGCTCCGTCCACTCCCGAATACGGAAGGGACTTGGACGGCATGGGCTTGTTCTCTCCCGAAGGCCCGGCAGTGGACGCCGAGGAAGAGGCTTTCATCCGGGCGATGAAGCGCAAAAAGAAGAAAAAACGCAAGGGCTTGGGTATGTAATCAGAGTATCAACAATTAAAAAATCAATGTATGTCACAACAAGAAGACGATTTGAGGGCATTGGCGAAAATCATGGATTTTCTGCGTGCCGTGAGTATTATTTTAGTGGTCATGAACGTGTACTGGTTCTGCTATGAAGCCATACGGCTCTGGGGCGTGGACATCGGCGTAGTGGACAGAATCCTGATGAACTTCAACCGCACGGCGGGGCTGTTCCATTCCATCCTCTACACGAAACTGTTCGCCGTCCTCCTGCTTGCCCTGTCCTGTCTGGGGACGAAGGGCGTCAAGGGAGAGAAAATCACTTGGGGAAGGATCTGGACGGCACTTGCCGCAGGGTTCGTGTTGTTCTTCCTCAACTGGTGGATACTGGCATTGCCGCTGCCGGTTGAAGCGGTGACGGGACTTTACGCGCTGACCGTAGGCACGGGCTATGTCTGCCTGCTGATGGGCGGTCTGTGGATGAGCCGCCTGTTGAAACACAACCTTATGGATGACGTGTTCAACAACGAGAACGAGAGCTTCATGCAGGAAACACGGCTCATCGAAAGCGAGTATTCGGTCAATCTGCCCACCCGCTTTTATTATAGGAAACGTTGGAACAACGGCTGGATCAACGTGGTGAACCCATTCCGCGCCTCCATCGTGCTGGGTACGCCGGGCAGCGGAAAGTCATACGCGGTGGTAAACAGTTTCATCAAGCAGCAGATTGAGAAGGGCTTCTCGATGTATGTCTATGATTTCAAATTCAGTGACTTGTCCACGATAGCCTATAATCATCTGCTCAACCACCCGGAGGGATACAAGGTGAAGCCGAAGTTCTACGTGATAAACTTCGACGACCCGCGACGCAGCCACCGTTGCAATCCCATTCACCCAGATTTCATGGAGGACATTACGGACGCTTACGAGAGCGCGTACACCATCATGCTCAATTTAAACAAGAGTTGGGTGCAGAAGCAGGGCGACTTCTTTGTGGAATCGCCCATCATCCTTTTCGCGGCTATCATCTGGTATCTTAAAATTTTTCAGAACGGCAAGTATTGCACGTTCCCCCATGCCATCGAGTTCCTGAACCGCCGTTACGAGGATATTTTCCCGATTCTGACCTCTTATCCCGAACTGGAGAACTATCTCTCGCCATTCATGGACGCGTGGCTCGGAGGGGCTGCGGAGCAGTTAATGGGGCAGATTGCTTCGGCGAAAATTCCGCTGTCACGCATGATTTCCCCGCAGCTCTATTGGGTAATGTCGGACAGCGAGTTCACGCTGGACATCAACAATCCCGAAGAACCGAAAATTCTCTGCGTGGGCAACAATCCCGACCGACAGAACATATACGGGGCGGCTCTCGGTCTGTATAATTCCCGTATCGTTAAACTTATCAACAAGAAAGGGATGCTGAAGTCGTCGGTCATCATAGACGAGCTGCCGACGATATACTTCAAGGGGCTGGACAACCTTATCGCCACCGCGCGAAGCAACAAGGTTGCCGTGTGTCTGGGTTTTCAGGATTTCAGCCAGTTGGTGCGTGACTATGGGGACCGCGAGGCGAAAGTGGTGATGAACACGGTCGGCAATATCTTCTCCGGGCAGGTGGTGGGCGAAACAGCCAAGACGCTCTCGGAGCGGTTCGGAAAGGTGCTTCAAAAGCGGCAGTCCATCTCCATCAACCGGCAGGATGTTTCCACCTCCATCAACACGCAGATGGACGCGCTTATCCCGCCGAGCAAAATTTCCGGCTTGACGCAGGGGATGTTCGTCGGTTCGGTGTCCGACAACTTCAACGAGCGTATCAAGCAGAAGATTTTCCACTGTGAGATTGTCGTGGATGCCGAGAAAATGAAGCGCGAGGAGAAAGCCTACAAGCCGATACCCGTCATTACCGACTTCGCGGACGCGAACGGCAACGACTGCATGAAGGAAATGGTGAAGGCGAATTACAGGCGCATCAAGGAGGAGGTGAAACAGATTGTCGCCGACGAGTTGGAGCGCATCGCTGGTGACGAGAATCTGAAACATCTGTTGCAACAGAAATAATATATAACAACAAGATGTATCAGACTCCCGTTTTGAGAATTACTCCTGCTACAGCTATCTGTGACAGGAGTAATTTGTAATTCTTTATATTGAGCATTATGACTATATTAAGTTCAACTAACCATTGCGGCCGTGTTATTTGAAACTTCATTCATTACCTCATTTAATGATTGGGATTTAGATAAAGTGGCTCTTTCTATTTTGAGCTTATCAAGCAAATATTTCAGCCTACGTTCCACCTCATTTGTTATTTCACTCCATTTTTTTACATAGAGGCTATAATTACTGTCATTTTGGACTAAACCAGTAAGCTTATTTATGACCCTTCGACCTACAATATCATCATAGTCTTGTCCTATCAAAATGAAAGTCCAGAACTCATTAGCATCATTAAAACAATCTTGTTTTAGAATAACATCCATATATTGTTCTAATTGATTTAACTGTTCTGATTTTAATTGTTTTATAGTTGTCGGATTTTTGATTTCCACAACTATATTATGAGGTCTCCCATCCCTAAAATCAGTACCAGTAAGAAATAAATCCATTTCTTTGTATTTATTAGGGTGAGCAATATATTTTTTCTCGCTAACTCCACGCAGAATATAAATGTATTTTCTTAAAGCCTCTTCAAATTTGACCTCTTCCGCACATACCATTCTATATTCTTCGCCAAAAATCCAATAGTGTTTTTCTATGAACGACTGCAAATCACGAACTTCATTGGCTTGTAAAGTATGATTAAAAACAATCTTTTTTAGATTCTCCAGTGTCAGCAATCTGTCTGAAATAAGCTTAATCGTGGAAACGACTTGTTTTAACCTCGTTATTTCTAATATTTTTGCAAATTCTTTCCTATCGTTCGAGTCTAATTCAACAACTGCATCTAAAATCTTAAACAGACTATCGCGCTCACCGCTATCCATCACCAAATTTAGAAGTTCTAAGAAAACTCTTTTTTGTTCTTTGTTCAACTTCATGAAAACAGCAGGTTCTACTTCGTATAGTTCCTTTACGAAGTTTTCCAAACCTTCTCTACGCACTATATCCCAATCTTCAGTACCAAATTTAGGGAAAACATCTTCATTCTTATATTTGGTTACCATAACTTCTGCTTGCTCCTTTAGGAATGGGCGTCTTTTCTTTTTGAGAAACTCATTGAGTTGCGTAATTAGTTCCTTAAATAATTTTCTATCAGCAGAATTATCAAACAATTTAGGTTGAATAGCATTATCGTCTAATTCGTTATCACAATTGATTTCATTGAAGAAATCATCAATCACAATTACAGAATGCCAAAAATTATCTCCTTTTTTATTTAATAATGTCGTTTTGGTAAATTTTAACTCCAAGTCATTATTCAAGAAGTAAAATCGAGAATATTCATCATTCATCTTTACATTCCATCGGATATACTTGCATTGAAAGTTGATGTTATTTTTCTGGTTATGTGATAATATCGGTGATATTGATTCTTGTTCTGCTATTATAGAAGAATAATCTAATTCTTGCCCATTGATGTATATTTGATATTCGGATTTCAATTCTAAAAACCACGCAAATTCAGCCTTTAGATAAGGGATAAGAGTCTTCGTTATAAACAAACTGGAAATATCAGAAGAAATCTCATTAAAAACGACACAAGTACCTGTTGTTGTGTCATCAGATACAAGTGGCTCTGTTGTAGTGTAGTCTTTTAAAGTATCGCTATCAATTCTAATGTCATAAGACATTATTTGTGCATCTTTACTATAGCGTGTTTCCCAATTAGCAAATCTCGCAAATTTATAGAAAGTAAAACGACCATAACCGTTTTTTCCTCTTGTAAATTCAGTATTATTCTCGTTGGCTATTCTCTTTTGAGACTCATAGAATTTTTTGAATTTTATAGGTAATTCTTCATAGCAGATGCCTGTACCATTGTCTGTTATTCTAATATTTTTGATTGTGTCCAATTCTGCATTGTCAATTTCAAAATCAATATTTACAACGGTTGCTTTTGCATCAAATCCATTCCATACATATTCGGCAATAGCTCGCTCTGGAGTATATTTATTCAATATTTTCCTAATGCCAGCAGATGTTATTTCTACAGTTTGCGAGTTCATGACTATTTATTTTTAATTAAATCCAGACCTTTCTCCGTAAGACGGTATTTCTGTCGCGGGTGTTTCGGCTTTTCCGGATAAATCGGTTCTACTAAATCCAACCTTATTGCAGGATACAGATAAAGCTCCAGAAAATTGCTTTTGTCCTTCAATCCTATCATTTCCATAACATCTTTTGTCGATAGTGTCTGATTCCCGATTGCAGACAGAACTTTTCCCACTTGCGGGGTAACTGTCGGGTAACTATCGGGCGACTGTGGGGTGACTGTCGGGTATGACCCGACTGCTTTCCGGGTATAGCGGAAAACGACCCATACGCTGTTTCCGTCCGTGTGAAATTCGGGGTCCGGAATGCCGACACGCCGGCACTCGCTTATCATAAGCCCGATGCCCCGTCCCCAACTTTCCAAGACCTCGCTTTTATACAGCACGTTTGCTATGATTAGATTTTGCGGTTCTGAATTATGCCCGCTTAACAGTTTTTCCATTGTTATATCCGGCGGAAATGTCCCGCTGTTCTCTATTTCCACACGGTCGTCATAGATGGCGATTCCCACCGAACTGCCGGGACGGTGGTACAGGCGGTGGCACAACGCATTTGTGCAGCACTCTCTCAATGCCTTGTACGGGATTTCCAGTTCTTCCTCACGGTACAGCCCTTCTATCTTACCGGAAAGTGACAGATGTTTGAAAAAGAACGCCATTGCAGCATCCAGCAGCGCGTAGATATTCCCAGTGACACGTTGATTGTCTATAAACTCGTCTTTCGTCGTGCCTTTGAAACGCGCCAGACGGAGCAGGCATTGGGGATAATAATAAAAATCATGACCGAACAGCACTGCTGAAGCATTGTTAAGTTTCCCGTCATGCAACAGACTGAATTTTTCGAGAATGGTCGGCAAGTCTTCCCTTATGGTTGCTTCAGGTAAACGACCGCTTCTGATTCCCCCGCGAACAGCACTAATGACGGCATGTTCGTCAAGGTCGGATATTTTAAGGTCAGGATTTGCTATTGCCTCCCAAGCGTATTTCCCGCCCCGCTGTATCAGATATTGGTTATATATCTCCTGCGGCATGATGGATGTCGCGCTTTCCACCCGCAGGTAAGCCCGTCCTTTGTAAGAGAACGGACGCATATATCTTTGTTCTTCCGCAGACAGTGCGATGACACTTTTGCCAGTGTCTGGTATTTCAGTATAAGAAACTTCAACTGTGGCAAACGGCTCGATACGCCGGATCGCGTCCGCTATATCCCGCTTGGTTTTGTCGCTCACGTCTTGTCCGATGATTTTTCCCTTGTCGGTGACACCGAACAATACCGTGCCGCCTTCGCCGTTAAGGAAGGCGCAAAGCGTTTCCATGCCGCGCTCCAACTGTCCGGTGGTTTCCTTGAACTCCACCCGTCCGCATTCTTTTTCGGCTATCAACCGTTTTATTATGTCGAGGTTGTCTATGCTCATATACAATTCTGTAACGTGGGTACAAAGATAGTGCTTTTCGCTGGTTTTCGGGCGAATAGATAACGAAATGTATCTACACAGCAGGACAAAACCTACAAAAAATCAGAGAATGACATAACGTCACCCCCTGATTCATCATTGGTACAGGATTATTTTCTCAAACGTTCCATTTCCTCGTCGCGGAGCATCCTCTCGTTCAGTTTCTCCTGCATCCTGTCAAGGAAGTAAGTGCGGCTTTCGTTTTTCCGGCGTTTGATGTCGATATAGAAACGGTAGCAGTCCTTTGATTCGATACCGAAAATCTTGTAGAGGAGCGGGGCGAGCTGTTTGAGCGGCATGTTGCCGTTGTTGATGCAGCCCATCTCGTTGATGCCGTAGATAAGTTCCACGAGGTCGATGGCGTTGCCCGTCCATTGCAGGGGTGAGGCGGGATTTTCGGTTGTGTTGTCGGAGGATGTACGGATGGGGATTAGTGGTGGCACTTGGGGAGCGGCAAGGAACTTCTGCATCTTCCTCACTAAAGAGAGTGCCTTGCTGATATAGGCTGCAACCTCCCTCTTTTCTTCGGGAAGATTGCGCATGGGATGGTGCTGCAACTCGATTTCGATGTAAGCCAGTGCGATGATGGTGCGGTTGGTGTCCACATTGCCGCTGCATAGCTCGATTACTTGCGTGGCGAAAGCCGTATATGCCGTTTCCATATTGCAGTCCCCGGCTTCGTTTATACGGCGGAAGAACTCGGTTTCCGCCAATAAGAAATAATTCATATCCTGTCAATTTTGAAATTTTACACTCTGTTTTTCGGTATGCGCACATGAATATGATTGGCAAAAAGCGTGTTCATAAAATAAAAAATCCGGCACACTCTCTGCAAGGTGCTGGATTTCAGTGTGATAATTTTGCAATTTATTTGTCTGTCAGGAATTATTTTCGACTTAAAGTGTTCATTTCCTGAACATTCGTCCATTTTCCGGACATCAAACGCACGCTTTATAGATATGGCGGACCACTCCGTTGCGGTACACCTTCTGCGAGGTCAGCGTCCATTGTTCCTGTGGCAAGGCGGACTGGAAGAAACGCTTTCCCGTTCCGGCAATGAAAGGAAGCGTATAAAGTATGATTTCATCCACCACACGCATACGTAACAGCCCATTGATGTAGTCCGCCTTTTCAGGAGTGACTTCCGCCAGATAGCAGATGTCTGTTGCGGATTTCCGCCATTCGTCGAGCATAGAGATGGAATAGTCGGGTGTGATATGATAAAGGGCGTTTTCCCTTATCTCGTTGATACCGCAATCTTCAAGGCGCAGTTCCTTATACGCTTTGCAATATAACTCGGAGCTTTGACAACCGTCCATCGTGAGGACGGCAAGAATCTGTACTTTACCCATTAGCGTTTCCTTTCGTTGGGCAAGGGCAAAAAAGTAGCGTGCAATCCACGCTATCACTAATGGAGGCTCTGGAATGCCCTTAACAGGAATAGGTGAATGCACGCTATGCGTAGGCATAGCATAAGCAATCACGCAATAGTTCCTTTCAATGTTAATTTTCCAGATTCCCATTAGAAACACCTTGCGGTCTTATGTCATATACAGTCAGCAATTGTCTTAGAGACAATATGTCGATTTTTCTCTATTTGTTTGCAAATGTACACATATTCAGTGAGATTTGCACTAACGGCAGGCTCATTTTTATTTCACCCCGTATTTCTTCATCTTCCGGTACAGTGTTGCTGGGTTGATGTTCAGCAGTGCGGCAGCCTGTTCCCGGTGTCCGTTGCAAGCTTTAAGAGCATTGATAATTTTCATTTTCTCCAATGACTCATCCTTCAACGGCTGAATTACCGGGGAGTGCGTATCTCCACTTTGGCGGATCTCAATATCCAATCCTTCCATATCCAGCATCGGAGTCTCCGCAATCAATACAGCACGTTTGATCCGGTTCTGTAAGTCCCGGACATTGCCCGGCCATGAATAGGTAAGCATCCTGCGCTTGGCATCTTCCGTAAAGCCTTGTGTTTCCCTTTTCAGTTCTTTCGAATGGCGTTCACGGAAAAACTCAGCCAAAGGGATGATGTCTTCCGGACATTCCGCCAATGAAGGCTGACGTATCTCGAATTCGCAAAGGCGGTGGTAAAGGTCTTCCCTGAACCGCCCTTCCTTGATGGCCAGTTGCAAATTCTCATTTGTGGCGGTAACGATACGCACGTCCGCTACCCGTTCCTTGTCACTGCCTATCGGAGTATAGGTATTCTCCTGTAACACGCGCAGCAACATGGACTGAATCTCATAGGACATTGTACCTATCTCGTCCAGAAACAGAGTTCCGCCTTTCGCCATGTCGAAATATCCGGTCTTGGCGGTATCTGCGCTGGT
>ERZ772879.794-NODE-794-length-23775-cov-35.324368_pt1 | contig 23775 bp, 20 predicted proteins | sample MGYA00580582_ERZ772879 | MGnify/ENA primary metagenome ERZ772879 (study PRJEB29015, sample SAMEA2737682) | human gut metagenome | biome: human gut; feature: human-associated habitat; material: faeces | place: China | collected 2012 ... | reverse complement strand
CGTCTGCCAGCAAATAATTGTGATTGCAAATTTGGATGTCGGGTTTCATGGAATCCCGCAGATACTGCTGGTAGCGGCAATTCAAACGCATAAAACAATCGCGCGGGCAGGACTGCGGCACACAAATGCGGCAGCGGTCATAGCGGGAGAGTTCCGGGATATGATCCATGTCCAGAATATTTTCTGCAATGCGCAGGCTGTTCCGTTGCTTTTTTCTGCTTGGCTGCACCAGCGATGCTCTCTCGGCGAGGCGGGCATCGCAGACAAAACGCTCTTTGCCCTTGCGGACAACGGCTGTGATGGGTGCGGTGATGATACCCTCGTCCAGCAAAATAGCGGACAGGTCGGGCAGATACTCTGTAAGGATAGCGTCCTGCAAGGCAACGCTGGAAGTGGAGATAACGATGGGCAGTTTCATCCGTTCGGGGCGATGCATCTGCCAAAGGATACAGCCCACGAGGTAGGCCAGCGTTTTTCCGGTGCCTACGCCTGCTTCGCACAGGGAAATTTCCTTATTATATAAGGTATCTAAAACTTCATGGCAAAGCGCGATTTGTTCCTCGCGCACCGCCATACCGTGCCGGGGTAAGATCTCCCGGAAAATCTGTTCGGCTATGCGGTGGGATTCCGCATAGCCTGTCGGATAGGTTTGCATAGGTTTTACACCCCTGTTTTCCATCCCGTTTAAAGCAAAATGATGGGCAGCAGGCGCTTGGGGTCCTGCTGCCCACGATTTGCCCTAAACGGCAAAAGTAGATAGTTAAGTAAGTGTGCCACATTTGCCGCCCGCACCCCTGACACCGGGAACACAACAGGCAGGGTGTTGGCACACCCGTTCACTGACTCCGCCGGAGTCTTACTGCTTACAACTCAGGCTCGGTCACCCCCTCTGACGCGGGAGGCTGCTGGCGTATCATTATGGTCTTTCCCGCCGCAATTCCGGTTTGCCGGACCGCCCACTGGGGCTTGCCGGGAAAGAAAAGTACCTGTTATGCTGGATATTTGATTGTCAAGGTACAGGAAAGCTCACTTACGAATGCTTTCTGGCGAATACATCAAGGATACTTTGAAGAATTTGTTGTGTCTCTATTGGTTGTAAGGGGATGATTTTTCGTAAGGTCATCTCTTGTGTCTGGGTTAAATATCTGCGCCTACTGCGCGGCTCGTATGTAATGTAAACGCCGCCATATCTTCCCGGCATAGTTATAATAGAGTACTTTCCTTTCATCCGACTTAAATCCTCATAGATTGTCCGAGTGCTGACGCCTAATTCGCATGCCAAATTAGGAACTGTTTCATAATTGCGTTGAAAAACAATATCCCAAATAGCCGCTTGGCGCTCATCCGGACTCATTTTCTTCCCTCCTTTTTTCGCCTAAATTCAGTATAGCTGTATACCCTGAAGATTTTCTTCAAGTTTAGCGATTTAAAGCATTAGCTTTTTTTTGTAGACGGGGTTATCCGGGCGTTGCCGTTCTATGTTTCGAACCAAGCGCATACAATGCACAACAAAAAATGCTCGTTTGCCATGCGAATTCACATGACAAGCGAGCAAACATTATTTCTTATTGTTTCTCATTATTTATTGTGATTTGATATGAAATTTACGCTACTGCAAAAGTTAATTGGATATTTCCGATCCAGCTCTAAATAGCATTAAATACTGTTTTAGCCAACTTCTTCACCCTTACCCTTTCCTCCACACCATCTTATTGACTACGTTTACATACCCCTGAATGATGCGAACCACCTTCATGGACACGGTCTCATCCACATAGTCGGGGCAGGGCTTGCCCAAAACACCCTTCTGCTTCATCTTACTCAAACATATAGGAGCTACGACGAGTGTCCTTGCCAATGACGATACGAGCAGGCTCGTGGTCGTTGTTGCGCTCCCGGATCATATTGTAATACCAGCCGAGGAAGCGTCCTACCTTATAAGCATGGTCAGCAGTCAAAGTGATTCCGGCTTCCCCGCGGAAACCATCAGTTCCAAAGTATTTTCCCATTATTTAATTTCCTTTTCTTTTGGCTTTATTTTTACAACGCATTGACATAACTCCTGGAATTATTGCCCATGCAATATATATTAACTTTTTTTTCAAAGAAAGTGGAACTTTTAAGCTAACCCAAAGTTGCTTTCTTAGATTACGAACACAGGAATCATACAATTTCTGATATTCCTTTTCCATATTGCTATTCAAAAGTCCCCATGCAATCGTTAAGTTGAATGCTCGCCTATGATAGTTCCATGCATCCAATATTGCCGGATTGGATTTTTTCCAATGCTCTTTTTGAATTTCCAGCGACTTGATTCCGCAGAGATTACTATCAACATTGAATTTTCTCATTGCCGAATTAGGATTGCTCACCTGATGATAAACGCATTTTTCACCTACAGCAACCCTATCAACAAATTGAAGGCAATCAATGTTAAACAACATCCCTTCACCATACCAAATCTTTTCATCAAAGAGAATATCGTTATCTCTCAGGAATGACATTTTATAAATTTTATTCCACACAGCAACAAAAATATCGCCCAAATATATCCATTCAATCGCTTTTTCAGCTTCCACAACATATTCTTTATCGCTAGAGTTCATACTATAATCTGAATAGTTATTTTTGTTCATGCCGATTTCACAATTATTCTTTTCAATGAGATCTAATAAATATGAAATATAATTTGGTTCAACCCAATCATCTCCATCAATAAATGTCACATATTCACCCGTTGCAATTTTCAGTCCCGCATTTCTTGCGGATGAAACGCCACCATTTTCTTTATGTATGCAGATTATTCTATTATCTCTCTTTGCGAGTTCATCAATGATTTGGGCTGAGTTATCTGGGGAACCATCATCGACCAAAATGATTTCCACATCTTTGTAGTCCTGATTCATAACAGATTCCACGGTATTCAAAATAAATTTTTCCACATTATATACCGGTATAATAACGCTCACTCTTTTTTTCATGTCATACCTCTTTCTTTATAACAAATAGATTTGCGGACTATAAACCCTTAACAACTTGTCAGATTTGATATTTAAGCCGTACAAATCTTAAATTATGAAGAACGAGGCCATTTGTAGCGAAGTTATATGAAACTAATTTCCATTTAGTAATTTCAATTTTCCAATTATATTCATACCAGTAATTATTTAATAGTTTCTTTGCCCCCCCCCCGCACATATTTCGCTTTATACAACAGAGTCTTTACAGTATCTTTTAAATACCTTTCTGGATAACATTTTCTTACAGCGTTTTTAAATTTGCATCCTTTATTCAGTTCCCCAAAAAATGCTTCTCGTTGCTGTGGCTTTTGAGATGGATGCTGTAACTGGTGGTTGTGCTCGATTGCTCTTTTCAATTCAACATCTTTAAGAACTAAATCCGACTGCTCTATAAGTTTCTTTCCTTTCTCGCTTTGACACAGTATCAAGGAAACACCTTTATCCTGAATTTTCTTTTCTAGTTCACTTCCCCATGAATCCCCAAGTGTGATGTCTCCTGCTCTACCAAGTTGCGCATAATTACATTGATAACAATTTTCTGTATACGATGTCGAATTCAAAAACGTCATCAAATAATTATCTGTTACTGTCGGAACAGCAAATTGCTTTCCATTTTGTTCTAGCTTAAAACTATTTTTTACTCGAAATTTTATCCTTTCAATATCTACCAGCTTAATATCATAGTCATCCAAAAATTTCTCCAGAATTTTAGGAGAAGGCGTTCCGTGACAAATCAAATCAATCGTATATAAATTATGATGATTTTTAGTATAATGTTTCGCAGCAGCAACCTGACATGGCAAACCAACAAAAAGAATCTTTTCCCCATCTTTAAGCCGCTCTAACACTTTTTTATAGATTCCCCCCGGGTTACTTTTCACATACTTTGAGCCAAGAAACTTGCCCACTTCTCCTTCTGTTTCAGCAAAGTCAAACTCAAATCGGCCCGAATGGAAAGTACAGCTACAAACAACGCCTCCGTTTCTAATAAAAGCGCGCTCTATTGCTGTCGCAAGTCCTCCAGACGATGATTCTTCTCGGATGTTCTCGTCTGCGGCCCATCCTTGATTCCAACAAATCGGCTTTACCAGTATTGGTTCGTGATTATTTTGACACGCTTTATGGCAAGCATTGCAATTAATGCATTTTTCCAAATCAATTATTGCATTATATTCTATCATCGAATCAACGACCTGTATTGCGCCTTTAGGACAAATATCAACGCATTCCATACACCCCGTGCATTTTCCTTTTTCACACACTGTAATCATATCATTGTTTTCCTTTTAATTTCAGCAATTTTTTCAACATCGGAAACCAAACATCCGAAAACGAATATATCGCAATCAGCATCAAAGCACATTGGAGCGTGAACCCAAACAAATTGTCTACAAACATTAGGCAAGCCGACAGAATCAGAATTGCGCTTCCAACTATAAATTCTTTATTTTTTATATTATATCGAATATATTTTCGTGTATGGAAGAGCCTAAACACAAATACAAGCATATAGCTAATGCATGTGGCAATTGCCGCCCCATAAACACCAATCAATGGAATCAATGCTAAATTCATTACGATATTAAATATCGCACCAAACATACCGGAAAAAAGATATCCAAAGCTATCCTTATGAACTGTGTAACTGGTTGCCATAAATGTGGCCAATGTCAAATACACACATCCAACTGTTAGAAAAGGTGTATATTTCCAAGCGACATAATACTCCTTTGCAACATATATACTCAGGAAAGGTTTCATAAAAGTAATCAGTCCGATGCCAATTAACATAACAATTCCGATTAATGTTCTAAAGATTTTGTTGTTATACTCATTTTCATCTTCTGTTCCTTCTTCCCGAATTGCAGAATAACTCCACGCCTGGTTAAAAATTGTTGTGAGCGTAGACACCAATGTTGGAAGTTTATATGAAACCGCATAGATGCCGTTAGCAGCAATTCCAACCATACTGGACACCATAACACGATCAGATGAATTCATAATCCACCACATAAACGAATTGGGGATTAGAACAATCGAATATCTGATCATTCGTTGCAGCAGTTTTTTATCAACTCCCGAAAAGGAAAATGATCGGTATCCTTTTCCCATTATTAAGGCATATGTTGCCGTAAGGATATTCGCAATAATGTATGCGTTTAAATATCCCTCAATTCCGCCCTTAAACACCACGAGGAACAATATATTCAGTGCTGCAATAAAGAAAGTGTGGAGAACATTTCCAATTGAATAATAGACAAGCAATTCCTTTCCGCGCAAATCACATAAATAAAGTTGGCTCGCCGCTAAAGAAATCACATAAAAATACACAAATACCGAATACTGTGAAATTCTGTTAAATGAATGACATATCGGAAAAATCACCAACCCAACAACCATTCCTATCAACAGAAGATTTGTCCCTATTTGTGTGATTTTATCCTTGTTTGCATCCTTATCAAGCGCAAACCGCATAACCGATTCACAGATGTTCAACGTAAGAACTGGAGCCGCAACTGTTCCAACTGTTGCAATCAAATCAACTACACCGTATTCTGTTGTTGTAAGGGCATTTGTATATAGTGGAATCAGGAAAAAAGAAATCAACTTTGATCCCAGATTCCCCAATGTAAAAATCATTGTGTTTTTTATCAAATAACTATTTCTGCTATTCCCCATGACTAGCCAATTTCTCCCGAATCATCAATGTTGTTTCATCAAATGCCTTGATGCCTTTTGGCTTTCTTTCTTTGCATAAATTTTCTCTCCACGAGTAGTATAATATTGGAAACGGTACCAGCAATCTTAAACACTTACGGAGAAAAAATCTGGATCACCAAGGACAGTGCACATGCAAACCTTTAACCTGCCTCACAATCCGGCTCGTTTCGTCAGGTCTAATTGAAAATGTCCATCAACACATAACCCCAATGCACAGCCATATCATTTTATGTATTGCGTATATAAAAGTGAGAATTCGCTTGATTCGTCTGTTCAAAACGCCACTCATAGATTTTCTTTTAAATACGCCAAAGACTTTTTTCTTTCTGACCTTAAGATTTCGTCAATCTGCACCTTATCTAAATTTTTGTCCAGCACAGCACTCAACTCCAAAATTTCTGTAACCACATGGTCTTCAATTTGCAAGCGTCTTGTCAAATCACCAAGTTTGTTCCGGTTGCTTTCCCGAATTATAATTGCCAGCCGCTTTCCAAATTTTGCACCAAAAAGAGCCCCATGAAAGGTATCTGTAATAATGCATTCCGCCTCCTGAAACGCTCGTAAAAGTTCAAATGGTTTTAGGGGCTTGTTCAAAGGAATCCATTCCTGCTCACCAAACGGGGCAATCATCCTTAAATTTCGCTTATCGCAATAATCTCTTATTGCTCGTATTTCTTCGGGTGAGCTAATTCGGTTGCTATATGCGTAAATGATACAATATCTTGCTGGCAGTTTATACTCCAACTTTGCCTGAGCAATCTCTGCTGTAAAATCACCAACTGCAACAGGATCCAAATTATATACAAACTCTTTCGAGGAAAGGTTCTGAATAAAATGGGCTGTATTTGTATCCCGAACCGAGATGGCTGAAAGTTTTCCAAGTGCTTCAGAAATCGCTTTTTTCAATTCTTCCGAAAGCATTTCTACCCTTGTAAAACCACAACTCGCCGCATAGGTTATAACATTATCGGCATTTTGTACATTGCCAAAAAGCTGCTGTGAAAATCCCCACTCAACTTTTTGCAAACAGTTAAAAACCTCATCGCTTCCAATCACACAGTCATCATATTGTGTATCCGCATCAGATGTGTTCAACCCAGTAGAATTTCGGAACTCAGAAAAGATTTTTTTCATCCGAGTTTGTACAACTTTGCCTCTGATGCGCGCCACAAGTTTTTTGCAAGAATGTTGCTTCTGATTTTTATGTGCCGCATTTCTCGCAACATCCCTTTCTGCACACTGTAAGTTCAGTTTTTCATTTTTGCCCTTCTCGATGTCAGCAAAAAAAACTTCAAATCCAAGACTTTCAATCATCTTTTTCAACGAGTATGCCTGCAACACAGATCCGTAATTGTCGACCTGTTGCATCGATATTATTTCAACTTTTTTCATGTTTTTCCTCTTCTAGACAATTTATAAAATTGACATAATCAAATTGATCGATGCAGCGCTTTCCTGTGATGGAAATCGTCCTGTAAAGATTTTTTCTGCTTGCATCGTAGTTTTTCAAACAAACAGCACTCTTTATGCCCTCCACCGGCTCCGGCACAAATACGACCTTATGCGCATAGGGCAAGGCATCGAACCGCTTCAGCAGCTCGTACCCCCCCCCGCATAATTGGAGAGCATAACACCCATATTATTTTTGTTGATACGCTGTTTTCGCTCGTTCCATTTCTCAATAGCTTCGGCAAAGCTCTTATAGTGCATAAAGTAAACCTTTATCCCAAGAGCACCGACACCAACCGGGTAGTCCTTCCCGCTGTCCTTCACTTCCTGAATGGGCGTGTCGATAAATTCGTCAAAATTTTCGAGCGCCTTCACAAAATCCTCCGGCGTCAGGAACAGATTGATGAATGGGCTCCGGAACTGCAGCCCCAGCCAATGATAGATAAATCCGCCTGCGCAGTTGCTGCAAATCAAAGTCGGCGTCGTATTGTTCAGCCGCTCTCGATTTTTTGCATTGATTTTGCCTTGCAGGAAGTTCAAGACTCTTTTCTGAATTCCCATAGAAAACACCTCACAATACGATTCCAAACAATCTGTATGCCAGTTTTATATCCAGCATAGCCACACGCGCCAAAGCCTTTCCCTTTTTTGACACCGGTGCGTTCAGATACGATTTTCCATAGTTCCGGTAAAGCTGTTGGAATTCGTCCAGCACCGCTTTATTTTTATATCCCGCTTTTGCCATCAGCATCAGGCATTGGTTGCAAGCATAGACAATACCGGTCTCCGCCTCTTTTTGCAGACTGGGATAATGCGCCAGAATAAAGGCAAGCTGCTCTTTTTTCCCCTGTATGCTTTCCAACCGCTTCTCCGAAAATCCGCTTGTCGTGATGCTGTTTGGGCTTTTCCGATAAAGATAGCCCACTTGAGAGGTCGCCACGATACGGGATGCCTTATCTACTACTTTATAGGTCGTAAAGACATCTTCATGGTATTTCCCGACCGGGTAGCGGACATCGCCAAACAGCTCACGCCGATAGACTTTTGCCCATGCAGCCGTACCGATTTCAGAGCCGAGCAGAAACTTCTGCATTTGCTGTATCGGGTCATCATAAGCATTGACCTTCGCGACATCATCAGACAAAGAAGTCTCTGCCCACTGCGCATCTGCTTCACAGCGCACATTGGAAAATGCGATAAAATCAGCCTGATAATGTTCTGCCAGCTCCAATGCCGTGCTGATAAAGCCCGGAGCAAGCATGTCATCGCTGTCAACAAAAGTGATAAAATCGCCTTTTGCCGCTTCGATTCCGGTGTTCCGTGCCGCCGACAGCCCAGCGTTTTCCTGATGGATGGCCTTCACACAGCTGTATTCTGCTGCATACCGGTCACACAGTGTGCCACTGTTATCCGTAGAGCCATCGTCTATCAGAACGACTTCCATATCGCTGATGTTCTGTGCCAAAATGGACCTCATACAGTCAGCCAGATATTTAGACACATTATAAACAGGGACAACAACGCTAACCATATTTATCCATCTCCTTTATGCCCAGAAAGGCAAATATGCATATTGTGCCGTTGAAGCTGCTTTCAAAAATAGAACTATCATTCCTGCAACTACTCCCGTTGTATATATACTTTTTGTCGCTCCACTCCAAAGCCCACAGGATTTGGAAAATAATAATATCAGGAATGGTTGAAAAAGCATTGACAAACGCTGTGCGCCATCAAACGACAATCCTATAATATTAATGCTGACATAACACAGTGAAAAAAGCATGACTTCAAAATCTATGTGATGCTCCTTTTTACTCCAATCCAATCGGAACGCAGAGAGCAAAATGATTGCAAGCACAATAAACCAAACAACAACAATGCCGTTTGCCTCATTGATTTTCCATCGTCCATTACCATATCGCACTGCATAAACAGGAAACCATCGAAGAATAATTGGAAGAAATGCGGCTCCGACAAATCCAACCACCATCATTACTATGGTACTGATGATAATAGACTTTCTTCCCGCTGGTATTTTTTCGAAGATAACCGCCAAAAAAAAGACACAACAAGATACATGAAATGTGCAAGCGAGAAGCACGCCAATGACAAATCTTTTCAAATTCCCTTTTTTTAATTCTACCCACGCAATGCAGCAAAGACCAACACCAATTCCCTGCCGCAAAACATTAATTGAGAGAAGATACGAACCAACAGCCAAAAACGAAAAGACCGAAACAATCACGTTGCCTTCTATATAAGTGCTTGCTAATTTGTAGATGCCGTATACAAAAATACCAGCGCACAACGCTATGAAGAGTTGTGTGGGGACCATTAAATCGCCACAAATTTTTTCAAGAATCATAAATCCTTTTTCTGTGGTAAAAAAATGATGATCCCATTCACCTTTAATGAGGCCTTCCCAACTCATCTCTCGAACCGCCTCATAGTATTTTATGTAACTGACAGTATCTACTCCAACCGTTTTATTTCGCAGGGCTGACAACAAAAAAATAGCCAGAAAAGACATAAACACGAAGAAATTCGAGCATTCGCTTTTCACATTTCCAACAGTGTATAGCACTGTTCCTTTTTTTGTTACACACCAAAGTAACAATATATAAACAATAAGAATTACGTACGCACTCATACTGGTGTTTTAACGCCTTTCTGTTTTTTTGCGTTTTTTAAATAAACCTCTTCGATTTTCTCAAAGCACTGATTCAGCTCATACGTCTCGCAGACAAACTTTCGTCCGGCTTGGCCAAACTCATGCCGCTTATCTGCATCCATATACATTTCAAACATGGCCTGTGCCAGCTCCTGCGGGTGCTTGCGCGGGACCACAACGCTGGTTTTTCCCGGCACAGTTGCTTCCATCAGTCCCGGAATATCACTGATGATAACAGGCGTACAGCACGCCTGCGCCTCAACCGCCGAAACGCCAAACGACTCCGACTCCGACTCCGACGGGAGTATACCACAATCCATGCTCGCCCATGCAAGAGCCGCCTGTTCCTGCGGAATGAACCCCATCCAATTTGTGATATTCTCGATGCCAAGCTCTTTTGCAAGGGCTTTATATTCGTTTTCCTGCGGTCCCTTTCCTGCGATTCGGAGCTGTACCGGCACTTCCGGGTGCTGCTTTTTCAGCAATGCAGTTGCCCGGAGCAATGTTGCAATGCCATATTTGTCCGAAAGCGATTTCACTGTACCGATGACATAATCCCGGCCGTTCTTGGTGTTGACAGCATCATACCTTTTCCCCGGTGTCTTATCCGGTGAAAACAACTCACAGTCCACGCCAAACGGTGTGATAGTAAATGGTTTTCGGGTATACTGAGATGCTTCTTTTGCCATTGCCTTACTTGTGGAGAGAAGATAAGCTGCTCTGTTCAGGCTGAACTGGAGCATCATCCGGTGAAGGATACTCTTCTTGGGAAAATCGTATACATCCGACCCCCACACGGACAGATAGTAAGGCGGAAGACCGGCCAGTGCGGCAACGGTTCCATAGCTGGTTGCATAGTGTGCATTGATCACATCCGGCTTTATTTCATTTACGATTTCGTGAACTTTTCTTGCCTGAAACAGATATTTGAGCTTTTGCGCGTCACTTCCGCGCACGCCTGCACCGCTGTTGATATAATGAACTGTGCAGCCCTCTATTTCACCTTCTGTAAAAGAGATCACATCGACCTGGTGCCCACGATTCCGGAACCAGTGGCACCATTTTTGGGTATGATAATTATTTGCGGGCGCAATAAAACATATTTTCATGGGTTTGATTCCTCAGATTTTACAGAGTCCGAACCAGCACATCTGCAATTCTCTCACACGCATGGCCATCGCCATACGGATTACTTGCTTTGCTCATTGCCTCATACTCTTCCTTGTCGGAAAGCAGACGGCTGAATTCGTTATAAATGGTTTCTTCTTCGGTGCCGACCAGTTTTAACGTACCCGCTGCAATACCTTCCGGACGCTCCGTGGTATCACGCATTACCAGAACAGGCTTACCCAAAGAAGGAGCTTCCTCCTGAATTCCACCAGAATCTGTCAGAATCAGGTAGCTGCGGCTCAGGAAGTTGTGGAAGTCCAGAACATCCAGCGGTTCAATGATATGGATACGATCATCGTCACCCAGATACTCGTTTGCGATTTCACGCACGACCGGGTTCATGTGGATCGGATAAATAGCCTTCACATCCGGATGCTCGTCCATCACACGGCGGATGGCCTTGAACATATGGCGCATAGGCTCGCCAAGGTTCTCTCGACGATGTGCAGTAATCATAATCAGGCGGCTGCCCTTTGCCCATTCCAGCTCGGGATGAGTGTAGTTCTCACGCACGGTGGTTTTCAGCGCATCAATTGCTGTATTGCCGGTAACATAGATGCTGTCCGGGTCTTTACCTTCTTTTAGCAGATTCTGCTTAGAAAGTTCTGTCGGCGCGAAATTGAACTTGCTGATAATAGAAACAGCCTGACGGTTGAACTCTTCCGGGTACGGACTATAGATGTTATAGGTACGCAGACCTGCCTCAACATGACCAACAGGGATCTGTAAATAGAAACAGGCCAACGCAGTCACAAAGGTCGTAGAGGTGTCACCGTGGACCAAAACGACATCCGGCTTTTCCTTTTCCAGTACTTCTTTGATGCGATTCAGAATATTGGTGGTCACATCAAATAAGGTCTGCTTGTCCTTCATAATGGACAAATCGTAGTCGGGCGTAACATCAAAAGCTTCCAGCACCATGTCAAGCATCCGGCGATGCTGACCAGTTACACATACCACGGTCTGCAGTTCTTTCCGCTTCTTCAGCTCATTGACAAGCGGGCACATTTTGATTGCTTCCGGTCTGGTACCGAAAACGAGCATTACTTTTTTCATAATATATAGTCTCCAAAAGAAAAGGCTGTGCAGAATTTGATCTGCCCTTTCTGCACAGCCCTTCTCATCATATTTTAAATGTGATACACGCCCGGCAGGTCAATGACATTATGGCAATCCAAAACCACCTTGCCAGCCAGCTTGTCCACATTTTCACGAATCTCGGTATGCTTGACCATGACGACAACCATGTCAACGTCGGCCAGGAACGTATCCAAATCGTGATACTGGTTCTTGACCACATCCTTGGTGATGAAGGGGTCGTACACCTTCAGACCGGTTGCCAGATGGCGTTCCTGGCTTTCCAGCAGCTGCAGCGTAGGAGATTCGCGCATATCATCCACATTCTCCTTGTAGGTAAGACCATAGAGACCAACACGGCTCACATCCGTAAGGCCTTTTTCCTTCATGATCTCGTAGATACGGTTCAGCACAAAGTCTGGCATACCATCATTGGTCTTCATGGATTCGTCAATGACCTTTGCCAGAGACGGATAATCGCCAACGAGGAACCAGGGGTCAACACTAATGCAGTGACCACCAACACCGGGACCCGGCTGCAGGATGTTTACGCGAGGATGCATATTGCAGATTTTGATAATCTCATAGACATCCATATTGTCGTGACGGCAGATTTTTGCCAGCTCGTTTGCAAAGGCGATGTTGACTGCACGGAAGGTGTTCTCAACGACCTTGGTCATCTCTGCAGTACGGATATCCGTCACAACAATCTCGCCCTGGCAGAAGGAAGAATACAGGGTCTTAACCTTTTCACCGATGGTTTTATCATCCGCACCAATCGTGCGGTTATTGTGCAGCAGCTCGTAAACCATGTTGCCGGGGATAATGCGCTCCGGAGCATGGACAAGGTTAATATCCTCACCAATCGTAAAGCCGTTCTCTTCAATTACCGGGCGGACATACTTATCAATGGTTCCCGGAGAAACAGTGGACTCGACAACCACGGTCGCACCCTTCGGGCAGACACGCATAACATCCTTAACAGCCTCAACAACATAGCAGGCATCAACCTTCTTGCTGAACTTGTCATACGGAGTAGGAACAGACACGATATAAGTATCGGTGACCTGATATTCGGTGGTAAACTTGATTCCAGCATTCAGAGCATTCTGGAACAGTTCATCCAGTCCTTTTTCCTTAAAGGTAGTCTTGCCAGCATTCAAAGTAGCGACAAGTTCCTTATTGTAGTCAGTACCAATCACTTCCACACCGTGGGAAGCCATCATCAAAGCAGTAGGCAGACCGATGTAACCCAAACCAATTACGTTAACCATTTTTCTTTCCTCCGTCTTTACTTCAGCAGTCCATGCAGCTGTTTTTCAAAAGCAACCGCGATTTGTTGCCGCGAATATTTCTCATGCATCAATTTTCTTGCTTCAGTGCGATGCTCACTGTATTTAGAATAGTTCTCGACCATTTCATCGAAAACTTCCGCAAGCTGTTCTGTGTGATCCGGAGAGACGCATTTGCCCATCTCCGATTCATTCACAATGTCGCAAGAATCTCCCTCTGCGACAAGCAACACCGGGCAGCCAATTCCAAGTGCCTCATACACTTTTGTCGGAATGCTGTCCTTCATATTAGAGTTCTTCAAAGGAATGAAGCTCATCTTTGCATAAGACAGAAGCGTGAACACCTTCTCATGCGGAAGCACTCCACAGAAACGGACATTATCGAGCCCGCGCTCCTTTGCCTGCTGCTCCAGCACATCCTTTTCTGCGCCTTTGCCAAAGAGCAAGAACTGGACTTCCTTATGCTTTGATTGCTCTGCCATATCCAGCAGTGCTCCTAAGCCCTGCGCTAAGCCAATGTTACCAACATAAACGCAGGTAAACTTCTTATCGAGTTCATATTGAGCGATCAAATCATTGTCAATGGTACTGTTCTCAACACTCTCGTCAAAACCATTGCCGACAAGTTTCACCTTATCCACATGAGCTTTTCCGCCCTTAGCTCCCCCAACTGAAATCACATGACCTTTGATTTTTTCAACCTTGCCAGGGGAAACGGTAGTCACCCAATCCGCATGCTTGTACATGAAGCGGGTAATCGTTCTGAACACCTTGCAATAGATGCTACCCTCTGTAAAGCTACCCATTTCGAGTGCCACATCCGGCCAGATATCGCGCACATCATATACCAGTTTTGCGCCCTTACACTTTGCGATAATCCATCCGGGGATGCTTACCAGCGGAGGTGGCGAAGTCGTGATAACCACATCTACCTTGCCCGCCTTCATAGCAGTAAAAATGGATGTGATGCCAAAACTGAGGTTGTTAAGCATTCGCATTACTGTTGTTTTCTTTTTCATGCGAATTGCCGGAGAATAGAGGATTTTCTCTCTTCTTGGCTCAATTTTTCCATTTCCCTTATTCGTGGAACTTGCTATCACCACAACCTCGTCGCCATGGTCGATGAAGGCATCGGCCATGGTGCGCATTCTATATGAACACGCCTGAGCTGTGGGATAGTATTCATCTGTGTGAATTAAAATCCTCATATATGTACTTACAACCTCTTCTTTTCTGTCTTCCTCAAATAAATTTGTGCGCTTCACGCGCGTGTTATGTAGACTGCGGTGTGTACACCACAACTGCTATTGGCCTGTGCTTTGCACATCGCTCTGCGTCAGCCACCTTCACCAGTGCAATCCGGCATAAACTCGGTCTTACTGTAACAATCACCGCCGCCAACATCTTGCTCACACTCTCGTATGTGAGAATCTCATCGGCGCAAAGTGATTTTTATCCCTTCGTTATGGAAAGACCTTTGTTTATACCTGATGCCACATCCTCGAAAAAGTGCCGTAACATCAACGCTTTTCAGCGTTTTCTGCACTTACATCATCTTGGTGTACTCTGGCATAAACTCAACCTACTGTAGCAATCATTTGTGAGTCTCATTTTGGACTCATCGTCCCGCAACAGTAACCGCTTCGTTTATGCCTGACTCCACAGAACCTCGAAATATGCCGTAGTATCAATGTTTTTTGCTTTTTCTCATCTTTTCCGCTTCGGTGGACTCTGGTATAAACAGTTTTTTACCGTAGCGTCCTTATGAGCCGTACGCCCTTATCTTCAAGACCGATTTCAGCCTCGGATGATATTTTCACCGTCCCGCAAGGCTCGCAGAATGATAATGTCATCGAAAGACCTATGTTTATTCCTGGTGCCACATCAGGCGAATTTTTGCCCGGTTTTTGTCTATATCGCTACAAAATCAAGCCATTCAGCCATCACTTTTTGCCACTCATTGCAGTGGTTTGACCCTCAGAAACTCCCTCGGTACTTTCAGGCATAAACAGGATCTTCACCGTCGCAAACATGATCTTCAGATCCTCGACAATGCTGGGGTGGGCTATGTACATCAAGTCCATAACCAGTTTGTCGTAGGGGGTCGTGTTGTACTTGCCGTAAATCTGCGCGTAGCCAGTCAGACCAGCTTTTGCCTGCAAGCGCAGGGAGAATTCCGGCATTTCCTCACAGTACTGGGCAGCAATTTCAGGGCGTTCGGGGCGGGGACCGACGATGCTCAATTCCCCTCGCAATATATTGAGGAGCTGCGGCAACTCATCAATGCGGCAAGCGCGAATCACCTTGCCGACAGGCGTGATGCGATCATCATGGTCGCCGCTGGACAAACGGGCTACACCGTCCTTTTCCGCATCTACGCGCATACTGCGGAATTTCAGGATGCCAAACTCTTTGCCATCCTTGGTCAGGCGAATCTGCTTATAAAACACCGGACCGTGATCGGTTGCTTTGATGGCAATCGCCGTGACAAGGAAGATTGGGCTGAGTACGACCAGTGCAACAGCCGAAATCACAATGTCCAGCAGACGCTTAATGAACAAATACTCCGGCTGCGGATGGTAGCGCCCTACCTTTAACATAGGCAGGTGGAACATATGCATCGGATACGCGCCGGACATAATGGTGTCGCCAATGCGGGGGATAACGAAGGTTCCGATATTGTTTTCCACGCAGTACTTCAGAATCACATTGCGGTCATGGCTGTGAATACCGCTCATAAACACCGTGCTGACGCCGTCCAGCATGGCAAGGTTCTCAATGCATTCATCTGCCGTGGCGGTAAGCACAACCTTGTACTTATCGTCCAGCCCATACTTGCCAATCAGTTTTTCCATACCTTGACGGGTGTCGTAAATCACAGCCGTTGCCTGCGGCGGGAAAATCTTGAAATACGCGTGGTGCGCGTTATATGCCCAGACGGCTGCCAAAATCACCTGTCCGATCAACGCCGCAACGCCCGGTAAGATGTTGGGCAGGTGCTTGCTCAGCAGCCAAATCACGATGTACATAATGAAATCGCTGACCGCTGCTGCCAGGAACTGCGCGTAAACAATCTCGGAAATATGCTGCATGGACATCAAAAAGGCATCATATACACGCCCGAAGATGATGAACAGCACAAAGAACAGCGCCACCACCAGATAATCGCCCTTTGCGTAAAATGGCGATGCAATGTGCTTTGCATAGTACAAATACCAGCACAGTGCAAACGGAACGGTCATCAAAACCGCATCCAGTGTTTTTATGATCCGCAAAATCAAATCGTGCTTAAACCTTGTCATGATTTCTCCTCAAACCTTACCCTACTTTTTCTGTCGGTTCCTCGCCCAGCAGTTTCCGCAAATTATCTATTTGTTCCGCATTCAGCTTCGGTGACTGCTTGCGCAGCAGCACCTTTTGCTCATAGAGCCAGCGCCCCAGCCAGATACCGTCCGTCGTTTTGTACTTGGCAGGAATCAGTAAATTTCCATGTTCTTGCAGGTAATCCTGCGCCAAGTCGTAGCGATGCTGCCACGGATCCGACTTTTCCCACTGCATACCGATTTTATCCAGCAGCGCCGCGCGCTCCGGCGTGAGCTTGCAGTTGCTCTTGCCCGGATTGTTGCGTGCATACTGCTGGCGTGCCACCCACTTGCCGAGGGCAACGCCGTCTGCCGTGGTATAAGCGATGGGAACATTCAAATTTCCGTATTCCTCAAAATACAGCTTGGCTGCCGCATAAGCTTCGCTCCACTGGAAGTCATAATTATTCTGTTCCCACCGGATTCCGATGCCTTCCAGCCGCGCAGCCTTTTCCTGTTGCAGCGTGCCATTTGCATAGGTTTTCTTCTGATTTCTTACCCATACGCCAAGGCGCAGACCGTCTTTGGTTGTGTAGGTCACAGGCATGATCAGATTGCCGTGCTCGGCGTAATATTGGGCAGCTGCCGCAAAGCCGCGCTCCCACTTTTCGCTGAAAGCATCCCAAACCATGCCGACTTGTTCAAGACTGGTGATTTTCTCTTCGTCTAGACGACCCGCGAGCTTTTCAGTGCGCTTGTTGGAAATCCATCTTCCCAGTGGATACCCATCCGCTGTTTTCCAGTTTGCGGGAACCATAAGATTCCGGTGCTTCGCATAGTATTGTTCGGCTTCTTCATAGCCTTTTGTCCAAGCTAGGTCGCTGTAGTTGTCCCAGCGCATACCGATGCTGTCCAGTCGTTCAATTTGCTGTTGAGTCAAGTGACCACCGCAAGTACCGCTGCGAATTTGCCGCTGCAATTGCAGCCATGCGCCAAGGCTCAGCCCCATCGGCGTTTTGTACCGTCTGGGGATGTCCAGATTGCCGTTTTCGGCGTAGTAGATGCTTGCCTCAGAGTAGTAGTGGTTCCACGTTGAGGACAGGCTGCTTTGCAGCTGCTCAAACAGAACGCGGCAGTCATGCACCTGCTCCACGACCTCAAAGTGGTCGGTGACAACCTTGTCCCTCTCGCCGTTGGCGTACAGGCGCTGCACGGCGGCGGTCATTTCGTCCTGCAAGCCGCTGATGCTGGACAGCCCCTCGAAGTTGTTGACCACATCCAAAATCAGCGGTGTGGCGCTGTCCCCTGCCGTCAGGGCTCGCCCGATCTGCTGCTTGTAGATGATGGGCGAAACGGTCGGGCGGAACAAAATCACACCCGAAATGCCCGCAACGTGTACGCCCTCGTTGAGCATATCAATGCAGAACAGCAGCTTGAGGTGGTCGCTGTTGTCCGCCTTAAAGTCAGCAAAGGCTTTGTCGGTGGATGGGTCCTCGGACAAAGCCCGATAGACCGTCGGCGCGGGGTCAATGGCGGCAAACCACTGCGGCACATGGGAAATCATCTCGTCCATGTGTTCCTTGCCGGAGCAAAACACGATGTACTTGCCGCTTCTGTTGGTGATGTGGCGGGCGAAAACTTTATCCAGTCCGTCCGCCTGCTCCAGGGCGCGCTTTAGGGCGTCCAGATATTTCTGGTTCACGTCCTGAATACCGGGGCTACGCAGATTATCTACACGATTTTGATATCGCGCTAAATCTTGCTGATACTTGAACACGGTGGTTACATACTTCGGGGCAGGCAAAATGCCTCGGACGATGGCTTCGCCCAGGGACATTTCGGAAGCAACATGACCGTCAAACAATTCCTCGGCCATATCGCGGTTGTTATCCAGATACCGCACGTTGGTGGCAGTCAGACCCAGCAGCTTTGCCTGTGGACACAGCACCAACAGCTTTTGCGTGCTGCCGCCCCAATACTCGGCACCGACACGGTGGAACTCATCGAGTATAATATAAGCGGGATCCTGCGCAGCGATTTCCTGCAGCTGCGCGGGGGTACAGCAAATCAGCTTGGCGTAGGTGTAAAAGCGGACGTTTTGCAACGGAAAATCCGGGTCTTGCCGCAGCAGGCTTTCACACTGGGTCTTAAAAATATACTCACTTGGGGAAAGCCATACAATTACGGCATCGGGGTGATCCCGGATCAGCTTAAAGGCGATATAGCTTTTTCCGGTTCCCGTGGGGTGAACGATGGCAGCCTTACCGTATTGCTGCATCATTTTGACTGCCGCTTGGTAGGCTTTTGCATTGTGTTCAAACAACTGCACCGCCATCCTGTATCTCCCCTTCCCGAAAGGTTCTCCATTTTTATAATGGAGGATTCCCGTTTACTAAAAACTGCACTATACTAATCAATAGTATAATACCACAAGAGTCGACAATTTACAACATATCCTGTCGCATTTATTTCTACTGCAACTGCTTTTCAGCACATTGCCCCAGATACACCACTTTGTTATTGGCTTAGTTGTCAGATATTGTATGCGGTCGGGGTACACACAGCCCATCAGGGGTCAGAAAAGGGGTAAAAATTTATTATGGCAAGACGAGGAGAGAATATCCGGAAGCGCAAAGATGGTCGCTGGGAGGGGCGGTATATCTGTGGTCGGAAAGAGAGCAACAAGGCTATCTGGGGCTATATTTATGGGCACACCTATACTGCCGTCAAGCAGGAGCTTTCCCGGAAAAAGACGCAGTATGCTTACTGTACGTTGACTGCGGAGGCTGCATCCTTTAGCAATTTGGCGGACAGATGGTTTTGTTCTGTGCAGGCAAGTGTAAAGGCCTCGACTGCTGCCCACTATCGTTATACGCTGGATCGTTATATTCTTCCCGTGCTGGGCAGTTTTTCCGTCCGGCAGCTGACCGAGACGAAAGTCGAGGTCTCCTTGCAGGAAATCGTATCCGCATCCCAAAAGCGTCACAAACCACTGAGCTACACAACGGCGCGCGAGTGCTTGACGCTGGTGCGGCGCATTTGCCGGTACGGCTGCCATCTGCACGTTATGCCGCCGCTGTACATCGAGTTTCAGCTTCCCAGCCAGCCCATGCGGCAGGAACGCGTAATTAATGCCAAAGAGCGACGCGCTATCGAAAACTATGTTGTATGCAGCCCCACCCCTAGAAAGGTGGGGCTTCTTTTTATGTTGGAATTAGGGCTGCGTATCGGCGAGGTGTGCGGTCTGAAATGGTCTGACATTGATACGAAAAGCAAAATATTGACTGTACAGCGTACAGTAAGCCGTATCTATCTGGGCAAGAATAATACAAGAGTCGAAATATCCACCCCCAAAACACGCAGTTCCGCACGGCAACTGCCGATTCCGGAAAACTTTTTGCCAATTCTGCGTCAATTGAAAAAGCTGTATGCTGACGACGCTTGGTTTTTATCCGGAAACAGCCGCAAGCCTGTTGAGCCCCGCTGTTATCGCACCAGTGTAAAGCGCTATCTGCGGCAGGTGTCCGTGCAGGTCGTGCGTCCGCATATCCTGCGGCACAGCTTTGCGACCACTTGCCTGCGCGCGGGGTGCGACGTGAAAACGATCAGCACACTGTTAGGTCATGCCAGTGCCACCACCACACTTAAACGCTATGTGCATACGGACTGGCCGCACCTCGTCCATGAGGTCAATCGAATATTTGCTGTTTCTGCCAGAAGGGGTCGATAGAGGGGCAAAGGAGTTTCAAAATTTGCGAAGCATCGTCTGAACTTTCTGTAGGGTACTCCATTATAAAAATGGAGGATTCCCGTTTGCATTTTTTACCCTTCATTATACATGTTAAAGAACGACATAGCGTCTTTTCTTCTTCTGCCGACCCACACCTCCAGATGCAAATGGCTCCCTGTTGCCCGCCCGGTATGCCCGACATAGCCAATGACCTGCCCGGCCTGCACCTGCTGACCGTTGGTGACGCAGATGGACGAACAGTGTGCATACAAAGTTTCCAACCCGCCGCCGTGGTCGATTTGGATGTAATAGCCGTAACTGCCGCCCCAGCTGTCAAGACCATTGGCAACAGTGACGATGCCGTCTGCGGCGGCGAGAATCGGCGTTCCCTCGGCACAGGCAATGTCGGTGCCGGTGTGGGAGCTTACCTCGCCGGTGATGGGGTCCACGCGGTGACCAAACTGTGAGGTAATCGTACCCGCAACCGGCAGCGGCCATTGCAATGTACCAGTCGGGGTGCGAGTGTTGTCCGGGTTCATAAGTTCTCCACCGCCCTGTGCAAAACCGCCGAGCAATTCAGCCCACAGTTCTTCATACTGCGGGTCTTGCAGCAACTGCAGGTAGGAGCTCTGTCGGGAGGTGAAATGATAATCTGCCGCAATCTCGTCGGGCGTTTTGTGGGTCAGTTCGATTACGAGGACAGTTTCGGTGATTTCTGTGGTAGTTGGATTGCCGTCCTCGTCGGCGGTGTCTATGGTAGTCGTCTCCGGGTGGGTGGAATAGTCCACCGCGTTCATCGCCCACATAGTTTCCCGCAGTTTGTCCACCTGTTCTTCCGTCAGCGCCGCCACCGGGGAACCCTGCTCATTGCCGGACACATACGAAGAAAAGACCGCTAGGACATCCTGCCAGCGGATGTAGTATACATCATCGTTGGCTGTAATGTCTTGGCGGTCGTGCTGTACGGTGTCGGAGATTTCTTCCAGTCTGTCGCGGTATTCTGCCGTCAGGGTTTCTACGGCTTCGCGCACGGTGACGGACGCTGCGTTGGGGGCATTGGCGGCAAAAAAGATGCCGTAGGCCGAGCCGGATACAAACGCCACAAGGCTGATGACAATAATAATACTGAGTGCCACGCTAATCCCTGCAGCAATGGCCGCGACAAGACTGTGCAGGCCGACAAGAAAATGCCGTATTGCCGAGCGCACCGCCACAGCCGTCTTGCGGGTGCTGCTGGCGGCTTTCTGAATGGAAAGCTGCACTTGGCTGGCGTGAGTCTGCATTTGTGCTTGGGTTGTTATGCTCCGCACAGTTTCATTTGCGGCAGTACGCAGTTGGCGCTGACTTTGGGTCACACCGCGAATATCGCGCGGCACGGTCTTGGCGGTGACGGCTTTTTCTTTTGCCCGTTGTCGGGGCAAATCTGCCCCACGGCGCGGGCGTTGCTCCGCATCGGGCAGCGTGCCGCACTCGGCTTGTTTCGGGCTGACACCGCGCTTACCGGCGGCGTGGGTGGCAGCTTCCTTTTGGCGGTGCTGTCGGACTTGGGTTTCTGCCAATTTCCGCCTCTGATGCCGCACAAATGCTGCCGACTGTTCCGCAGCCGAACCCGCAAAATCTGTCGGTTCCTGCTGTCGGGATTCGGTGTCATTTTCCCGCGCGGCGGTGCGGGTTTGCTCTTTTGTTTTTATCCACGCCGTTTTTAGGGCGGCTTTCGGTATCGTCCCCGCCGCACTTTTTAGGGTGCGGTTGCGGGGTTTTCGTTTGTTCTCTTTTGGCGTTCTCATACTCTCACCTCGGTTCGGTTATACGCTTTGCCACAACGACAACCCTGCTGTTTTTGCCGGAATCATCGCAGGTGGACAGCGTAAGCAGCTTGTCCCCATAAGCAGCCGTCACGCCGGTTTCGTACAGGGCGGCGTTCTTGCAGGCGTCCACATAGGCGGCAAATTCCTGCGGTGTTTCGGCATCGGTACATTGATAATAGGCAAACAGATCCTCCGCTTCGCCCCGAAATACCGCCATCACGGTATACTCTGCCTGCGCCGTCAGGGTGTCAAATCGGATAATTCTGTGCTGCTCCCAAAAGGATTCGCGCTTGTATTGCAGCAAATCAGAGAACATAGTGCCGTCCTTCATGTTGTGTCCGTACACAAGGATGTTGTCGGATGGCGTTTGCAGGTCGCAGTTTGCCTGTACATACGGGCAGCCGTGCGGGGAGTCGGCTTTTTCAAAGTTGTGTTTTAGGTAAAAGTCGGGATTCTGCTTTGACTGCATGACCGGGTAGTTGATGTTAGTTCCATCAATCTGTATCCACCCGGCAAGGTCGCTGTTTTGCGTGTACAGCGCCTGATACTGCGGCAAAAAATCATTCCCCGGTGACGCGGCGTCACCGGGGAAATTCTCTGTTAGCGCGGCAAGCTGCCGATACATTCGCGCTTGCGTACAGGAGTCGGCGGCATAGCGGGCAACACCTGCGGCACTTGCAAGAAAAACAGTGGTAAGGGGTAAAAGCAGGATGCGGTAGAATTTCAACATAGGGTGTCCTTTCTCGGAATCGGTTTGCAAAGGAAAAACAGACGATGTATAATACAGATATGTTCAAGGACTGCGGGGTGTTATGATGAATTTGTATCTCAGTGCGGCGGAATACGATTACCACACGCTGCTCAAGGTAGCCGAGATGGCAGGGCTTGCGGGGATCATCGGTTTTCATGAGGCCGGGGACGGCTATCTGGTGACCTTCCCGCAGGGGGAAAATGTTCAGGCTCTGATAGATGACTATAAGGGACGGCTGCGGGATTTGGAAAACAATATTTGGCAGCATTAAAACAGGTATATAAATCGGAATTTGATGAGGTGACTTTGTTGGAGAAAATCATTGAATATATTGAGCAAAAGTATAACCCTCTTTCCATCATCCTTTATGGCTCATATGCGAACGGAACAAACAATCTGAACAGTGATTTTGACGCATTGGTTATTTCTTATGACCATGAGCAATTCCATGACACATCTTTCGTTAACGACATTCAGTTGGATGTTTTCGTATATCCTGCTTCTTATTTTGATGGAGAATTTGATTGCAATAATTTTATCCAAATTTTTGATGGAAAGATTATTGCTGTATACAAAAAATGCTATTGTAATATACCTAAAAAAGTTGAGAATATGAATAAAAAGTATTGTGAATGTTCTGCTGGTTGGTATATGCGATTGTTCTCTGAGGTTTTTGAAAAGAGTGTAACAGTTACTATTGTTGATACAATTGTCAATGGAGCTTCTGAATGTGTATTTGAAATATCAGATTATGTATAGACAGACAAATTTCTGTTTATAAAAC
>ERZ772879.792-NODE-792-length-23811-cov-5.940857_pt1 | contig 23811 bp, 21 predicted proteins | sample MGYA00580582_ERZ772879 | MGnify/ENA primary metagenome ERZ772879 (study PRJEB29015, sample SAMEA2737682) | human gut metagenome | biome: human gut; feature: human-associated habitat; material: faeces | place: China | collected 2012 ... | reverse complement strand
GCTTTTCGATTCGTAATACTTTTGCGTATGATTCCAAATTCGTATGCAGTTAGGGGTGTTTTTCGCAGAATATCAAGGCTTTTGCGTATTCAATCAAGCGTTGCGGTATGATGATTAAAAATCAAGAAATTTGAGCAACGCTGTGAGCAAAAATTGACGAGTTTGCTCCGAAACAGAGTAACTTGTCGGACTAAAACTAAAAACGGCTTGTGGGCGATTTGTGACGGCTTTTTGAAGCTAAAACAACTAAAACAAACACACAATCTTTGGTCTGGATATTGAAAAATGTTTGTGATATTGTGTGTGCGAAAGGAGTGATAAAATGCAAAAACAACTGCTGACAAACGGCAATGCATTCAAACGAACGGACGGCAGATGGGGTGGCGTGGTTTGGTACAAGGATGAGCAAGGCGAACGAAAACGCAAGAGCTTTTCAGGCACCACCAAAGCCGAAGTCAACAAGAAAATGACGGACTACATAACCAAGTTTGAAGAAGAAATCATTGATGCTATTGAGGGTAACAAGACCGTAAAAGACAGCCTATTGAATTACCTGCAAGTGTTTAAGTACCCGAATGTTGAGCGAGTAACCTATGACCGCAACGAGCAGATATACAAAAATCAAATCGTCCCATACATGGGCAAACTCATTGTGTCAAACATAACAGGTGCAGACATTAAACGGTTGATTAGTACGCTGACCGACAAGGGATATTCATTCTCAACCGTCAAGCAAACATACAATCTGCTCAATGAATACTTCGATTATCTTATGCGTGAAGAGTTCATAAAAAAGAATCCGATGAACGCTGTGCCGACAATAAAAAAGTCAAATTATCTTGCAAAGCAAAACAAAGAAGTGCTTCCCGTATGCGAAACGATAACCGTATTTACTGATGAGGAAATTGAAAAATTCAAAGCGGAAGCATACAAGAAGTACCCTTCAGGCAAGCCGAAACATAATCAAGCGGCAGCATATATTCTTATGCTGAACACAGGACTGAGAACCGCAGAAGCGTTAGGTTTAATCAACAGTGACATAGACCTTGAAAAGAAAGTGATGCACATTCAAAGAGGTGTTAAAGAAGCGCAAAAGCGTGACGGAGTAGAGCGAAAAAGCGGACGAGAAATTGTTGTAGGCAAGCTGAAAACCGCATCAAGCAAGCGTATCGTACCCTTAAACGAAACAGCTATTCAAGCGATTATTGAGTTACGCAACGAGCGATATTTCGGTGAGGATGCACCATTGATACCTGATGCAGACGGCAACTTTACAAGACCATTGAACTTGCGAAAACGGTTTTATTCCATACTCGATGCGGCAGGAATCGAGAAAAAAGGCTTACACAGTTTGCGACACACCTTCGCAACGAAGCTTGTAACAGGTGTGCGAGCAGATGACGGAACGGTCAAAGCATTAACACCGAGGCAGGTGGCAGACTTACTCGGACACACAACTTCAGAAATAACCGAAATGTATTATGTCAAACGAAACACGGATATGCTGATGGGCGTTACAAACGGATTTGAATTGTGATTGATGCTTTTTTGATGATGTACCAAACGGATTGCGTGGATTGTGTGGCACAAAGTGAACAAAAAACAATGTGAAAATGAAAAAGCAGCGTGCGGAAAAGACCGTGCGCCGTAATTTTATCTATATGGGAAAAGCAAGTAAAAACGGCGTAATACAGCATAAATAAAGGAAAAAAGCACCGAAAATTCGGCGCTTTTTTTGGCAGGGGCTTTATAATCAACTCAATGCGTAAACAGTCCACCGGACTGTTTACTGTCAAAAGTGCACGCACTTTTGAATTTCGTGGTTCAAGTCCTTCTGCTTTAACAACAAAACAAAAAAAGACACCCGCAGGTGTCTTTTTGTTTTGGCAGGGGCAGAAGGACTTGAACCCTCGGCACGCGGTTTTGGAGCGAAAAGCACGCTTTCAGTTAAGCCGCGTGTCAAAATACAGTCCCCCTAAAATTCCGCATAAGAACAGCACTTTCAGGATTTGAAAGTGCTGTTCATTTTTATCTTTATAGTTTTTGTTGAAAATTGATGCTTTTTTGATGCTCTTGAAAAATGAACTGTATTTAGAACGCAAATATAATGCACCCCACTTCAAGAAATAGTGACAAATAATAGTAAAACCCTTTAGGTATGAATTTTATAATTCTTCAGCCTTGAAAGTTGTTTTAGGGATTTTATCGATATTTTCAAGCGTCATATTGCACCTCTAAAAACTAAAATTTCTCGTAAGATTTATGTGTTTATACTGCTTTAAGATTCAATTATAGTAACTATAATTGAATTTAATTTATGTTTTATTTACACTACCTTTTGCAAAATTGGAAACTTTATGAAAAATTATATGGTACATATATCGTCTATCGTCACTTGGTAACAATTGTGTAATATGGTATAATATTATATAATTACACAAGGAGGCTTATTTTATTATGTTAAACTCAACCGAAAGAATAGATTTCATATCAGATTATATTGGTTCTTACGAATCAAAAATTAAGTTACTAAATAAAAATGGATTGTTTGATGCAGCAAAGCTTTTTGAATTATTTGCGCAAGAAGTATGTAAATTATGGTTTGGACAAGCTTTTCAAAATCTAAACGAAATCAAACAGAACTATCCTTATGTTGATTTATTGTCTGATGATGGTAATATTTATGTTCAAGTTAGTACAGCTCTGAATTTATCAACAAAAATTAAATCAACTTTAGAGAAAATAAGAGATGATAAAAGGAAACGATTCAAAAATTTAGAACAAGTATTCTTTTTTGTTTTGAACAATGAAAGTGTTGATGATATAAAAGATTTTTGTGGGATGTTAAAAATCGGAAACATAGATTTTATCAAAAATAAGAATCTCATAACAACACAAAGCATAATGAATCGTGCTACAAATGATTTGGATTTTCAAAAAGAACTCTATGAATTACTTTATAAAGATATCAATAACATTAAAGAAATTTCAAATAGATTATTTGAAGAAATTGAAAATAGTAAATCTATTGGACTAAATAATATAGATTGCTTTATTAATGACGAGTATGAAATAGACAAAAGTGAACTTGTTAATGAAATTCATAGTTGCGATGATCAATTTTTAAGCGTGCGAGGTGAAGCAGGTTCAGGTAAATCTGTATTGTGTAAAAAAATTGTTGAAAATGAAAATAACATTTTATATGCACGTGCAGAACGTTTTACTGAAGAAACTAATATTGATGATATATGGAATCTTAACCTTAATGTTGCTTTAGATTATTTGAACGACGAAAAAATAATCTTTTTTATAGATGCATTGGAATTTATTGCAGATGCAAAACAAACAAAAATAGATTTATTACATACACTATTTGAGATAGTTAAAAATCATCCTAATGCTAAAATAATTACTTCATGCAGAACAAGTGATGAAACAGCCTTTCTTAAGATAGACTCAAAATACGGGACTCATTCGTTTTATCTTGAATCTTTAACTATATCTGAATTACTAGATATATCAGCAAAATATCCAATAATAAAACCATTTTTAACAGACAAAGCATATTCTTCATTAATCAAAACACCTTTTTATGTAAATTTAATTATAAAAAATGTTACTGATACATCAAATATAACAGACGAAAATAATCTTAGAGATATAATATGGGATAATGTTATTTGTCTAAAAGATAAAGCAAAGGATTTGAATGTTGAATACTCTGAAGTTGTTAATGCTGTTAAATATATTGCATTTAAACGAGCAAAACAATTCTCTGTTGGTGTTTATAAAACAGAGATAAAAAGTAATATTTATCGTGCTTTGCTTTCTGAAGGTGTTATTGTAGAAAACAGCACAACTATTCGTTTAAAATATGATATATTTGAAGATATTTGTTTTGAAAAAGAATTTGATTGTATTTTTGATAGTTGCAAAGGAAAATATAATGAATTCTTTAATGAAATTGAACAATATGGAAGATGCAGTTACAGAAGATATCAAATTTGGGTATCAAATAAAATTCTTACAAAAAACAATAGAGAAAAATTTCTATATAAGTTAATAATTGAAAAAAATATTTTAATTGAGTGGCAAAAGCAAACAATAATAGGGCTCATAAAGTCAAATTATTGTAAATCGTTTTTTGAAGAATACTCTTATGAATTGATAAAAGAGGGACTGATTCAAAATTTTATTGATATAACAAATTTATATGGGTTTGAACCTGACTTATCTCTTTCGGACAAAACCCCAATAATTTTGCTTACTCCAAAGGGAAAAGGTAGAGAAGCATTAATTAAAATTATATACGAAAACAATCTATATATTGATTCTGATTTATCAGTTATTTCTATTAACAAATTATGTTCTGATTATTCAAAAAATCAAATTTTTAATTGTGACATTGCAAATATGTCTTGTGCAATTTTGCAAAAATATTTAAACAAAAAAATTGAAAATAAAGATTTTTATATACACGATGCTGAAGAAACCTTTAATGCTCTTTTAAATCCGGTTTATCAAATGGCAGAGTTTTCAAAAGATTGGATAATCTCTTTTTGGAAAAAGCAAAAAGAAAATTTGATAAGTGATGTTAGAAGAATTAGTAGAATATCAGAAGAGATTATTAAATACACCTTAAAATTTACTACGATAAATTTGGCAAAATATCTTCCAAGTGAACTTTGTGAATTAGCTGAATTCTTTTGGACTGTTAATTTAAAAGAATCTAATCCTTTTTTCAATGAAAAAAATGATATTTGTTATGCATTTGGCTTAAATAAATATGCCGAGCATTATGGTAATTTTGATACTTTTAAAACAAAATATAGATTCTTTCCGAATTTATTAGAACAAAACTTCTATATTGCTTTAGATTGGTCAATCAATTTTATTAACAAATGCATTATTCAACTGTCAAAAACAAATATTATTCAACTGGATAAAGAAACAATATATTTTGTTGAAACGAATGAAAAAAAAGATTATTTTTTTATTGATATAATGTGGCTTGCCGGAAGTCAAGAACACATATTGCCAACTGTTATAGGTGATATCGTTTATCAATTGAGAAATAAAATAATTCAAATAGTCAAATCATATATCCAATATAATTTAGATTGTACTGAATTTGTCAATAGAATCAAAAAAAGAATTTATTTAACTTCAAATAGTATAATGCTATTCACAATAATAGAAGATATTGGCATTTTGTTCAAGAATAGATTCCCGGGATATGCATTAGATTTAGCAACAAATATCAATATTATATTTTGTGATTTTAAACGTTATGTCTACAATCATCCTACCAAAATACAAAAATCATTAGAACAAAATATTTATTCTGCTGTTGGTATACCTAACATTCCTAAACGATATGAATCAGAGTATAATATAGACATTACTCTTCAAGATTATTTTTTACAAATGCAATTTGTAAACGAAGTCAAAACTCAATGTATTAATATATTGAATTATCTGTATACAATCATACCAAATGATGCAGAACATGCATCAATGCATTTACAGATTCAAAAAATGGATTTGCGAAATCAGATAATTGAAAAGAAAAATGATAATATCTTAGCACTTTCTCCCAATGTTACTGGTGCTGCAAGTAAAGTAGTCGACGATAATACTCTTCGAAATAAATCAAAAGCAATCTTAGATGATTCAATACAAAAATTCTATAAAACTTTTGACATCAATAATTATCAACTTAATGATGTTCTGCATTGCATTAATGTTTATTATGAAAATATAAAAGATGTAGATATTCCTTTTATATATGACGAACACAAAGTAATGCTATTTGCATATGCACTTAATAAATCAGAATTAGATGGGGAATTAAGAGATAAGTTTTGTAACGAATGGATAGATGGTGTTGAAAGAATATTGAATAATGAAAATTTTCAATTTAATTATGCATTTTTGCTTGTTCTGTATCGTCAAATAAATTCAAATGCAAGCGAAAAAACAAAAAACAGAATTAAAAGGCTTGTTTTGAATATAACTACTGCTAATGAAAATAATGGTCTTGTTTTAAAACTAATAAATGTTACTAAACATTATTTAAAAGAAAATGCCGAACTATCAAAAGCTATTTTTAACACTATCATCGTGCTCGCTAAAGAGAATAAATTGCATGTAAAGAATTTTGAAAATAATAAAGAAACACTAAACAAAAATCATTATTACGCAATAAAAAAAAGTAATTTGAATTTTAATCGGCTTAGAAAAAAGTCAGTATTAAATAAAAATGATAAAGAACGTATAATCAATAGGTACTTATTTGATGCAACCGATTTTAATATATCGAATTTTAAAATTTCAAATTTTGATATTTATACTTTGTATCATATCCTTAATTGTGATATTTATATAGATGATGACAATATAAAAAATGTTATGATACAAATGGTAAAATCATTAATAAAAAAATTGAATGCTAAAAATAATAGTTCTTCAAGTGAAATAGTACTTGATATAAAATATGCAATATCAAACTATCTTAGGGAAGAACTATTTAGCAATACAAACATTGTTTTAGATATACTTTTTAATGATATTGATTTTTCTTATTTTTCAGATGATGCGATAGATTTTTATTTGGATATATTCTATATATTACCTACTTATGTAGATTCATATAATGATAAAACCAAGAGAGCCTCTTGTGAAAAAATCATCTATTCATTAGAAAACAAAATAAAAGAAAATGTTTGTGATGGATACGCAAAGAAAAAACTATATAGACCATTGTTTTTGTCTATACGTGGATATGAAGGAAATTGGGATAAAGTTGAAACAAAGTATTCACTTCCTGACACTCGATTTTTAAATAATATGTTTAGAAAGTATGGTAAATATGATTTAGAATACTTTATGAACACAGTATACAAAATGAATCTTAATAAACTTTTGCCTCATATTTTGCCTTCGGTTAGTTCAGTAATTGAGTCTGTTGTTAAAGAAAGTTCATGCGAAAAAACTTGTCTTAATAAAGTTGATTTTATAATTAATCAATTGATAACTATATCATTTTTGAATTTTAGTGACGGAATTAAACAGGATTCAGAATTAACAGAAGCATTTGAAAATATTCTTCAAATCTTAATATCTTTAAGTATTCCAAATGCTGCGGTAATACTTGATGAATTCAGAATTCATTAAAAGAGATTGTAAAATAAATTGTGTAAGTTAGAAAAAACTTGCACAATTTATTTTGTCAATTATAAAAATAATCATACCAACATAAAAATCAGAATCAAAACTGTCAAACATAAACTTATAATAATTATAATAAAATTAAACTCACTCAACTCATAAAAATAAGAGCCAAGTGAGTTTTTAATTTACCGAAAGAAAAAACAATTACAACCGTTCACGCACCATCATAAGGCCATATCCAAGCAAATTTTGCCCATTCCAATTGTCAATTTCAAACCTGTTTGGGTCTTTCTTTGACAAACCGATACCCCATATTTTGTCATTTACTGCACATTCCGCCAAAACACAATTTTCTGTAGCCTTAAGCTGTTTCTTCAAGTCTTCATTTTGAGAAAATTTTGCAAGCAGTCCTTCAAAAGCAACAATTTGACGAACCCCATTCCAGTAGCTTTCGTTGTAATTTGCGACAAGCCTGCCAAGAGCTTTAATCTTGGCAACATCATCCGTCGCAAGTATTTTATCTGCCGTGTTCTTATCACCAAAACACAAAACCATAATCATTAACACTATCTGTTGATGAAATTTCTGCCTGAGCTTCGGTATCTTCTTCATCGTCCTTGAACATCATATATTCGGCAGCACGACCGGCAAGCCGCCTTTTGATTTCATTATCGTCCATACAACTTTACCTCAAGAAATTAAAACAAGCCCCTATACTTTTCAAAGAACCTTTGAAGTATATCTATAATTTTTTGCTTGAGTTCGGAGCGATTTTTACCAGCACTACCAAAGCGTGACACAGGCGGCATAATCTTGTCAATATCCGTTCCTGTTGTTTTGAGTACGCCGTCACGGAAAGAGTTATCAATAAACTTGATTGTTTCTTCAGGCTTTAACCTCTGTTCTGTGATGATAGCATCAATATCCTGCTTTTTCTGCTCCTGAACAAATTTGCCCCAATCATCGGTAACATTTGTTTCAACATTGATTGTACTGATAAAGCCATCAATAAGTTCTTTCTTTGAACGAAGCTGAAGAGATGCACTGATAGCCTTATCAATAGATGCAAGTATCTCTTTATCTTTGCAATTAGATTGATGATACTTTGCAACAAGCATCAGAATATAATCAATATTCACTTCAACTTGCTTTACAAGTTCCATTTCAAAAACAATATCATCTTTGATACTGTCTTTATCACCTTGAGGCTTTTTAAATTCTTGGTACAAGTCGTTATATGTACCCGTATAATCCTGAAAATCAATCGGCTTCAAGATTTCATTACCTTTAAAATCGTCAAAAGACGAAAGAATATTACGAAGTCGAAGAATATTACCAAACAAAATGATAAAATCTTTTTTTGCTGTTTCGCCGATAATTTGCTCACCGAGAGGATATTTTTGCAAAAGTTCGGCAATGCGTTCTTCATAACCTTTTTGTCTTTTACCTTTATCGTCTTCATAGCCATAATAATAATCGTTATACGATTTCAAAAGGACAATACCGTTTGCCTCTTTATCGCCAAAAAGAGCAATAGCATCATTTGTTTCCTGTTGCAAATCTCTAAAGCAAACAATGTTGCCGTATGCCTTAACGGAATTGAGTATTCTGTTTGTTCTTGAATACGCCTGAATCAAACCGTGTTGCTTCAAGTTTTTATCAACCCAAAGGGTGTTGAGCGTTGTTGCATCAAAGCCGGTAAGGAACATATTTACAACAATTAAAAGGTCAACTTCTCTGTTCTTTACACGGTCGGAAAGGTCTTTGTAATAATCTTGAAAGCCCTTTGATGAAGTGTCAAAATTAGTTTTGAATATCTTGTTATAATCATCAATGGCACTGTCAAGAAAATCACGGGAGGACTTGTCAAGTGCTTCGGTATCAAAACTTTCGTCTGCAAGAATACCATCCTCATAACTTTCTTCATTCGCAGCATAAGAATAAATTGTAGCAATGGTTAAATCTTTATTTTTCTCTTCAAGTTGCTTTTTGAATTCAAGATAATACTTTTTAGCCATAGGAATTGAGCTGACAGCAAACATTGAGTTAAAGCCGTTTACTCTTTGACCTTTTAGGCTGTAATAAGCATTACGCATTGTTTTTGTATCAAAATTATCAATAATGTAGCTTACAATGTTGGCAACTCTTTCGTGGCCTTCAAGCACTTCTTCGGTATTGATAGCGGCAACCTGCTTATCTGTCATACCGTCTTTTTTCTTAACGGTGTTGATATAATCAATTCTAAAAGGCAGAACATTGCCATCATTGATAGCGTCAACAATAGTATATGTGTGCAACTTATCACCAAAAGCCTGCTCGGTAGTACGCAAATCAGGGTGAGAACCTGTGCCTGCATTAAGTGCAAAAATAGGTGTGCCGGTAAAGCCGAAAATATGATAATTCTTAAAATATTTTACTATTCTTGTGTGCATATCGCCGAACTGTGAGCGGTGGCATTCATCAAAGATAAGCACAATATGCTTGTCATAAACTTCGTGGCCCTTGTTCTTTTGAATAAACACATCAAGTTTTTGAATAGTAGTTACAATAATGCTTGAAGTGTCGTCCTCAAGCTGTTTTTGAAGAATGGCGGTGTTTTTATTGCTGTTTGCAGCACCTTTTTCAAATCTGTCATATTCCTTGATTGTTTGATAGTCAAGGTCCTTACGGTCAACTACAAAAAGCACCTTGTCAATATACGGCAATTTTGATGCAAGAAGCGCAGTCTTAAAAGAGGTTAAGGTCTTGCCCGAACCTGTAGTATGCCAAATATATCCGCCTGCTTTTATTGTGCCTGTTTGCTTGTAGTTAGTTGAAACTTCAATACGGTTAAGTATTCTTTCGGTTGCTACAATTTGATAAGGTCGCATAACAAGCAATAACTGCTCACTTGTGAATATGCAATATTTAGTAAGAATGTTAAGTATCGTATGCTTTGCAAAAAATGTTTTTGTAAAGTCAACAAGATCGGCTATAACTCTGTTGTTGCCGTCTGCCCAAAATGAAGTGAATTCAAAGCTGTTGCTTGTCTTTTTACCCTTTGAGCGTTTGCCGTTTTGCTCTTTAATATGAGCGTTACGGGTAGTGTTAGAGTAATATTTTGTATTCGTACCGTTAGAGATAACAAACACCTGAACATACTCATACAGTCCGCAACCTGCCCAAAAACTGTCTCTTTGGTATCTTTCGATTTGGTTAAACGCTTCCTTAATCGGAACACCTCGCCTTTTAAGTTCAATATGTACCAAAGGCAAGCCGTTTACAAGAATTGTAACATCATAGCGAGTATCGTGTGCTCCGCCTTCTTCAACATATTGGTTGATAACCTGCAAGCTGTTGTTATGAATATTCGCCTTATCAATCAAATAAATGTTTTTGGAAGAACCGTCATCACGGCGTAATACTTGAATATGGTCTTCTTGAATTTTTCTCGTTTTTTCAACAATACCTTCGTTTGAATTTGCAATCTTATTTTCAAAAAACTGCTTCCATTCCCTGTCGCTGAAACTATAGTTATTGAGTTTTTCAAGTTGATGTCGCAAATTATCAATAAGAGCAGACGGACTGTCAATCTTCAAATATTGATAGCCCTGCTCCGTAAGCATTTTTATAAAAGCGTTTTCAAGTGCAGCCTCGCTTTGATATGCGTCCGAACGGGTTTGCTGTGGCTCATATTCGGTTACAACCGTACTTTCGGCAGTCGACATTACAACATTATATTCGCTCATGAACTTTTCTTCCTCTCTACTGGTAAGTTCTCTTTTACCCAGTTCCATTTTGCTAACGCTTCGCTATATTTATCTATTTGCTCTTTTATACTTGTGGTAATAGTATCGCAAATAGATTTATTAGTTACTTTAGCCGTATTAAAAGCTCTAACTGTATAAAAAGCTTGGTTACCTAAATAATCAATAATTAATTCATCATCAACTTCTCTAATAAAAGTATTTACTTTCGGCAATATTCTTATTGAAACATTATCATAAGTCAATACATCATCACCTTTTTCAGTTTTATGCGACAAAATCGATATACATGGTGGCTTACCTTCATAATCGCCTTTAGTGTATGCATTTACTAAACCCTCGCCCCATACAATAGAATCATCAATATACATTTTTCCAATTGAGACAGAACCTCTCATTAATAGCTGATACCTATATAAAGATAAAAATTGAAATCTGCATAACGCAATTATTAGTTTAACAAGTTTTTCTTCATTGTTGTTAGTCTCAACAGGCAATGCTAAAAGAATATTATCTGAAAAAGTCCTTACTTCACAATCATTTAAACGCATATCACATTTATCTTGCTTTATCATATCATACAGAAACTTAACGCACTCTAATATCTTTTCCGAATTTTCAGAACTCATAGCATTTTTTGTCCCTAAAAAATCCATATAGGCAATTATGTATATTTTTTCTTTAAAATCATGCATGATTTTTCTCCTTGAAAGATAAAAGTTTATCACGATAATATTCATACTGCTTTTGTCTTGCTTCGATTTCGGCAGGAAGTCCCTCGCTGATGTCATTGCAAAGTTTATCAAATCTGTCGAGTATAGATACAATGCGTTCTTGTTCTTCGAGTGGTGGAACAGCAATCTTTACCTTGTTTAATACAGTTTGAGTTAAACTTGGAACACCTCCGGCAGTATTTAGTTTCTCAAGGTGTTCTTTTTGCAACCAGTAATAGACATATTTAGTTAGTACAATTTCGTTATTTATATCTGTATAAAATATTGTATCAACATTCCAAAACGGAACATCTACATAATAAAGTTTGTCTATTGAGCCTTTTCGTGGTATTAAAACAGACGGCTTATCATAAGCAAATGTATCAACATAAGCCATTATGCCACCCGAACCGTAAACAGGATAATTACCGGTGTTAAATGATTTATAATCTTTTCCGTTCTTAATTTTGAGGATATCTTGCAGTTCAAGCCACTTTATCGCTTTAGTGCGTGTTAGCTCTCTCTCTCTCTACTTTAACAATATGTGAACAAGCCTTATCGTCAAACGACAATAAAGTATCACGATAGTATTCATATTGCTTTTTGCGTGCCTCAATCTCGGCAGGTAAACCATTTGAAATATCATTGCAAAGGTGATCAAACCTTTCAATCATATTAGCAATTTTTTCTTGTTCAGCCAATGGTGGAATAGGGATAATAATATCGCTTATTGCAGGTACACTTGAATGTACTACCTTACTTTTTACTTTTCCTTTACTCTTTTGGCTTTGTGCGTTAGTTGTCGAAAGAACATAAGCCATATATTTCGGATTTTGATTATGCTTTAATACAACTATGTCGCCACCGGCTAAACATTTATCATGACCTAAATAAACACAAGATTTTGCAATTTCTTCTACGCTTTCGCCTGTAATAGCAAAAAGCACATCACCGTGTTCAAAATATTTTTTATTTTGTATTTTATCTTCATCTGTATGAGATACACAATTATTAAAAGTAACATTGTATGTTGTATATATTTCGCCATAACGAACACAAGGAATACCCGTTTCGGTTACTTCATCTCTTTTTATACCTGCACCTCTATAAATAGCGGTAGCAATATCTCCAAGCCTTTTGTACTCAACATTTGAGCAATCAATATCAGGGATTTTCTTTGTTACATCTTCGTTGCTGAAATCTAAAAGATAATCTCTGTAAAAAGCATATTGCTTTTGCCTTGCTGTAAGCTCTGCCGTAAGTTCTGCTGTAAGTTCTGTAAAATTGTCAAGTATATTGACAATTTCATTCTGCACCTCTATCGGAGGCACAGGTATTATTATATTATTTAATCTTTCTTTGGGTAAACAATCAGGAATAGCCTTGGTTGTCATCGAATATAATTCATCTTGAACATTGGTTAACGCATAATATAAATATTTATTTACTATACCATCTAAAGGAATTATTGAATAACAGACATCGTTTGCCCAAAATTTTTCTGTAATAAAACTTACAAACCCAGCACTACCATACTGTGCTATCGTTATAGTGTTCTCGTTTCTATTAAAGTCGTCATATCTTCCAAAAAATGTAGTACCTCCACTCATTACGGGATACTTTCCATTTTCACTTAAATCTTTTTTTGTTATTCTATTTCCTCTTAACACTTCTGCTATTTTAAATAATTCTTTATATTCTACCCCATCAGGGCAAAGTTCATTTATAAGTTCTTCTAATTTAGTCATCATTTATACTCCATTGTTTTTCAAAATCAGATATTTCTTGGTTTAAAATGTCGATATCATTAATATTAAAAATAGGAAAATACAATTTAATATTGCCATTACAATATAGTTTCCATGTGCATAAATACTTAGAGAGCACATCAAGAAGCAACTGAATGCTGCTATTTGTAACGAAATTTTTCTTGTGTTTTCTTGATTGATAACAAAAATAAAAGTAGTGATAAGATAATAACAATAAAGTCTTTGTATCTAATTGTTGACTTGTACATTCAAGATTTGTTGTTATTTCGTCTTTTGTTTGTTTAACAATTTTACATAAGCATTTTGCATTAGTCATTAAAGGATAAACCCTATCATAGCATAAATAATCATAAATTTTAATCTTCTGTTTGTTTAATTCTTGCAAAATATTCTTAGCCTCAATACCAATTATTTTTGTTTCAGTACCATTACCTAAACAAATAACAATATAGTCTATTTTGTTTCCAATAACATTATCAAGAATATTTACTATCTCCGAAAACAAAGGTGTTTCATCAACATTAACTTGTTTTACTTTTTTATTTGAATTAAAAAACAAGCCACTAAAATTTCCGAAAACATCTATCAAAAACATCATTTTTGCTTTTTCATTATTTCTTTTGTATTGTTCAACATTTTGATAATAAGCAGGAATGTTTTTAGCGTGGGCAGTTAATTTTTGTTCAAAAGCATTAACGAAGTCTTTATAAGTGGCATTGGAATAATATTCCACAGCCGTTTTCACAACATTATTTATTTCTTCTGTTGCACTGCGAAAAACATCATCACTTATAAAATCGTTATTGATCATTTGTTTTTTATATTTATTAAAAATTTCTTTAGTATCTTTTAATCGTTTTTGTTCAGTTCCGGCATACTTACCATTTTTCTTTTTTATAGAAACTCCATCAACTTGAAAATGTTCAATACCGATAAGTATTTCTTTACCATCAATATCTTTAGCCCGTTTCAAAAAATCAGGTCGTTCATCTTCCTGTCTTTGAACATCAATACCTTTAAGCATATTGATTATACTTTTACTTTTTCCATGCTGTGTTTTAGAATATTTCAAAGCTTTATCAATACAATCTTTTTCAGTATTCTTATTTCCCATGTTATCCTTCTATTTCCACAATAATTTTATCAATCTCTGCACGGAGCGTATTTTCTTTTGCCACTATCTCGGCAATTTGAGCATTGAGTTCGGTAATATCTATCTTTTCGGAAGTGTCCTCTTGCTCAACATAGGTTGAAACGGAAAGGTTGTAATCTTCCTCGGCGATAGCATCATTTGGAACAAGCTTTGAAAAATATTCGGTTTCGGTTCTTTCATAGCAGGTTGAAACGATTTTTTCAATATTCTCGTCGGTCAGCTTATTGTTATTTGTCACCTTAACAAACTCTTTTGATGCGTCGATAAAAAGAGTGCTGTTTTCGCTCTTTGACTTTTTAAGCACCATAATGCAGGTTGCTATTGAAGTGCCGTAAAAAAGATTATCGGGAAGTTGAATAATTGCATCAATAAAGTTGTTATCAACAAGATATTTTCTGATTTTCTTTTCTGCACCGCCACGGTACATAATACCGGGAAAACAAACGATAGCGGCAGTACCGTTAGTTGCAAGCCAAGAAAGAGCGTGCATAACAAAAGCAAGGTCAGCCTTTGACTTTGGTGCAAGCACACCGGCAGGAGAAAAACGAGGGTCGTTGATAAGCACAGGGTTATCGTCACCCTCCCACTTAATGGAATAAGGCGGATTAGACACGATAGCTTCAAAAGGCTCATCATCCCAATGCTGTGGATTAATAAGCGTATCTTCGTTAGCAATATTAAATTTATCGTAATCAATATCGTGCAAAAACATATTGATACGGCAAAGGTTATATGTAGTTATATTGATTTCCTGACCGTAAAAGCCTTGACGAACAGCGTCTTTGCCAAGGACTTTAGCAGCCTTGAGCAAAAGAGAACCTGAACCGCAAGCAGGGTCATAAACCTTATTAATCTCGGTTTTGCCTGCAACTGCAATACGGGTAAGAAGTTCGCTGACCTCCTGTGGAGTAAAGTATTCGCCACCGCTTTTACCAGCATTAGATGCGTACATACCCATAAGGAACTCATAAGCGTCACCAAATGCATCAATGGTATTATCTTGATAATCGCCAAGTTGCAAATCGCCGACACCGTTAATGATTTTAACAAGCCTTTCATTACGCTTGATAACCGTACCGCCGAGTTTATTGCTATTCACATCAATATCATCAAACAAACCTGCAAAATCATCTTCACTGTCAGCACCCTGCGCAGATTCTTCAATATGACGGAACACTTTTTCAAGTGTTTCGTTAAGGTTATCATCATTAGGTGCTTTCTTTCTGATATTGCAAAAAAGCTCCGACGGTTTGATGAAAAAGCCTTTTTCATTTACGAGGTCTTCTCTTGCAAACTCTGCTTCTTTATCCGACAAAGCGGTATAATCAAAATCGGTATTGCCTGCAGCGTGCTCGCCTTTATTGATATAGTTCGTAAGATTTTCACTTATATATCGATAGAACATAAATCCTAACACATAAGACTTGAAATCCCAGCCGTCAACAGAACCACGCAAGTCATCTGCGATTGCCCATATAGCACGGTGAAGCTCGTCACGCTCTTGTTCCTTTTTAGTGTCCATTTTCATTCTCCTGATTATATATTAATATAAACTAAATATACCATATTTACAGAACAAATACAAATATTTTTGATAATGGTACAAATAATGGTACAGGTAATAAATCCTCATCTATAAAAAAGGTGAGGATTTTTGTTTTTATAAAATAATTTGTAAATTTTCTTTCAAAACACATCAACAAAACTTGAATTTTTCTCCGTATTATAGAGGGGTATTTTTTTGTTATGATGAAATCTAATGTAAACAAGGTGTAAAGAATTTTGAAAAACACCCGAACAAAATGGAAATTTTTCTCCGTATAGTAGAGGGACTTTTTTATGGGTGAATTTTTGTTTTCAAATTTACTTATACTTTTTTCTTTTTGAAAAAGTATCTCTCGAATAATTCGAAAGGAGGCAGCGCAATGAAAGGAAGCTACAAAAGTTTTGATGAGTTACCGATGATGTTATCGGTGTCGCAGGTTGCAAAGGTGCTTGGAATATCTCGCACAAGGTCATACGAGCTCGTCAATGAAAAAGGTTTTCCAAAAATAAAAATCGGCACAAGAATTGTTGTACCGAAAGATGAATTTAAGTTGTGGATTCAAAAACAAATTAAGAAAGGATAAAAATTATGTACGCAAATAAAAATTACAAAACCGACGGCAAGGTTTACTATATGCCAAACAAAATCTTTGATGAAAATTTTTCGCCGCACGAATTTATGATTTACTGTTTTCTTGTTTCGGTTGGTGACAGCAAAGGCGTCAGTTTTTGGTCTGTTCCGAAGATGGCAAGAACGACATCCGGGTGACCTTCAAGGATGGCACCGAGATCAAGGCATAAACCCATAGACGCAACAACGCCTCTGAACCACATCGGCTCGGAGGCGTTGTTCGTTTATTCCTCAACAATGTATTCCCGAAAAATATCCATTATGAAGTCTGCACTGGCAGGAGTATAGTTAGGAGATTGTGCAAGTACTGCAAAGTCATAGTTTCCATCAAAATGAACATCCTCAATCGTTGGTATGATCAAAAATGGAACTTCAGGCTCCTTGCGGCTATTCCTAATATACTGTCGTTTCACATACTCGGTATCGATATATTGAGGAAATGGCATATCTGGATTATACAGCAATTGGATTGTGTTCTGAACTGGCTTATCCCAGATTGGCTTTTCTTTGAAATCTTTCAGAGTGTCCAGCAGATAGTCATTACATTCGCCATGAGGATTTCCACAGTAAACAATACTGGATATCCACCTGTAAGCAACTGCAAAAAGCAAGTAGTCTCCGATACCTTCGCTTCGCAGATGCCCTGATGTGTCAAAGTATCTCGGATGCTGGGATCTTTCTTCAACTGGATAATACAGAAGATAATCCAGAATATGCGTCCAAGAACTGTAGCCGAGGCCTAAATCTGCATGCGAGTCAACATGGATAACATCAAAAGGAGTGGAAAGATCGCCTTTCTCTATCAGCTCTCTCCAAAAGAATAACGACTCATTATGACCGGCAACAACTCTGCCTCTTATCCTGTTCTGTTTTGAAAGCCCAAGGTTCCCTTCAAGGAAGTTTCTTACTTCTCGTTCAGACCAAACGCTGTCCCCATAGTCCTCTTCTGGTAAACGCTTGGGTTCTGACTCTTTTATAAATGTCGCAACGGATTTCATGAAATAGTCCATGTCCAAATCAAGAACTTTCACAGGGGCAATCCCTCCTCGTGCTCTGTAATTTTCTGCAGGATTTCAAGGAAGTGCTGACCGATCTTTTCTGCATCATAGCCGTTGGCCTCGCAGATGAACCGGACGGTATCTGGAAGCAGGATGTGGTCCTTCGCTTTCTCCGCTTTGTATTTCTGCCACTCTTCGTATTCCTTGTTTGTGATTTGCTTCATGGCGGTTACCTCGCATTTTGGTCCATAGATTGAAGGCGGCAGTTCAGTTCATACAGAGCCGTTTTATTTGAATCCCATGTCAGCCGTTGCATCGCATCATCATAGCTCAACCATTCAATTCCTGAATGCTCATCTGAAAGCACAACATCCTTTTTGCACTCAAAAGCGAATGCATATTCCGGGATTACAAAAGTGTCTTCTGGCCAGAGTTTTCGATGTCTTTGGGCTATCACATTTGCGGGAACATAAGCCATCGACGTGAGTTGTATTACGCTATCTGTGTTGATTGACGTCTCTTCACAAATCTCACGAATTGCTGCATCAACATATTTTTCATCATTTTCGCCACCACCAGCGACAAACTGGTACTGGTCTATATCCGCACGGTGAAACACACAAAACTGCAATTCCGGCGTCACTCTATACGGAATGGCTAATATTTGAAAAGGTGCTCGCATACACATGTCCTCCGAAAAACTCAATTTTTTCGCCGTCTATTATACCGACGATGTATGAACATTTCTACCGATAAAAGCAGCCGGGACACCCCGACTTCCACAACTTACCCCTCAAGCGGCAAAATCGGCGGAGGAAAAATTAAATTGTATCAATCTCGGTGCTTTTATATCATGAATCTTCCAAATGTACGCTTCATAAGTGCACCTCTTATGCTCAATAATATGTTTAATTTTAGCACTTGAATACACTTTTTTCAACACATTTCCCCGCTGCAGACTGCCTCACCGATCGTTGTAATTCATAAAGCACAGCCGCAGATTTTTATTCTGCGGCTGTGCAAAAAAGGATTCAATTAAATGACATGATACTCCTTCAGCAGCTTTTCGATGTCGGTGTCCTTGATTTTGCTGAGGGCTTTTTCAAGGGCTATCTTCTGAACGAGGGAAAGCTTCATATCGGTGGGCTTTTTGCCGTCGCGGAGCTGGACGGTGGCGTTCAGCAGGTCGCGCACGTCATACACGCTGCCCCAGACCTCCGGGACGCCGCGGTCGACGTTCAGGAGCGTATAGACAGCCTCCATGCCGGTGCGCATGGAATATTCGGTCGTGAAGATGGTGTCGCGCGGGGTCTCGGCGAACTGGCCGAGGAAGGCGAAGTTGACGCTGCCCTCGGGCACGACGTTCGGGCGGTCGCCATAGGCGCGCGGCATGAAGAACGCGTCGATATACGGCATCATGACGGGCACGGTGTTGGCGCTGTTCGTCGCGAGCTCTTCGATCTGGTCCTCGGGCACGCCGATGTGGTACAGCCACTCCATGCAGATCTCCTTGCCGGTGCACTCGCGCATGGGCTTCTTCACATAATCGCCGGGCTTATCGGTAAACAGCGAATAGACCCAGACAAGGCAGTGATCTTTGGGCTGTGCGCGGAACTGCGGCTGGCGGTTGATCGTCCAGCTCATGAGCCAGCTGGAATCCTTGACGGTGACGATGCCGCCGGTCACAACATGACCGGTGAACGGGTCGCGCTTGCAGATATTTTTGATATAGGGAATGAGCTTCTGATCGAGCGTTTCGACGGTTGCACTCATCCAGTTCGTCTGCTCAGGATCGTAGCAGAACTTGTCGGGATGGCCGAAGGACGGGTCCTGTGCGGCGATCTTGCGCCACATATCCCAGCCGCCGCCGGGCTTGATCTCCGTGTTATAGGGGGCAGGTTCGTTCTGGCTGCCGCGGGAGGAATTTTCGACACAGCCGCCATTGGTAATAAAAACAAGATCGTTTTCTGTCAGATCGATGGCGTCCTCTTTCCCCTCGCGGATGATATCGATACGCTTGGCAAGCTTGCGGGCCGGGGTGCAGTCGAATTCCACGTTCACGACCTGCACGCCATAATGGAATTGAACGCCGAAGCCCTTGAGATACTCGATCATCGGCAGAATCATGGACTCATACTGATTATATTTCGTGAAGCGCAGCGCCTTGAAATCAGGCAGGCCGCCGATGTGGTGGATATAGCGCTGGATATAGAGTTTCATTTCCAGGGCGCTGTGCCAGTTTTCAAAGGCGAACATCGTGCGCCAGTAGAGCCAGAAGTTGGAGTTGAAGACCTCGTCGTCAAAGAAGTCTGTGATGCGCTTGTCCTGCAGGTCTTCATTCGGGGTGAAGAAGAGTTTCATGATCTCCATCGCACCCTTGTCGGAAATGTCGAACTTGCCGTCGGTATGCGCGTCCTGACCACGGTTGACGGTAGCGCGGCAGAGGGAATAGTTCGGGTCTTCCTTGTTCAGCCAGTAATACTCGTCGAGAACGCTTACTCCCTCGGTTTCAATGGACGGGATGGAGTGGAACAGATCCCACATGACTTCAAAATGGTTGTCCATCTCCCGGCCACCGCGCATGACATAGCCGACGTTTTCAAATTTATAGCCGTCGCACGCGCCGCCGGGAATCGAATCCTTCTCCAGAATGTGCACATGCTCGCCCTTCATCTGGCCGTCACGAACAAGATAACAGGCTGCCGTCAGCGCCGCGAGGCCGCTGCCGACGATATAGGCCGATTTCTGATCGACGCCTTCCGGCTTTTTGGGTCTTGCAAACGCTTCATAGTTACCGCTCGAATAATACATGATTCATACCTCCATAAAAAGTCTGGAAACATTGCTTTATGTTTCCCTTTCGATGGTATGAGCATACTACAGATTCCAAAAATGCGCCATAAGCAGAAAACGCCCTGTGATAAAGTTCTTATCACAGGGCATTGTTCTGTTCAGTTTTTTATCAAACACCGGGATTTGATGCAGGCTTGTCCACGCGGAAGCGGTCAAGCGCGGCGGCGACGCTGCCGTGGATCACGCGGTCAAGGCGGTCGATGATCTCCTTCGGGTCGCCCTTCATATCGTGCTTGATCCAGTCGAGCATGAGGCCGACAAAGGCGTATTTGTAGACGTTGGCAATGAACGCTTTGTCCTCCGGGCGGACAGACATACCGGCGGCCTGCTCCTCGACCACGCCCTCAAGCAGATCATAGGTCAGCTTATAGAGATAATTTTCAACCTGCTCCCGGCTGACGGAGTGGTAGACGTTCATAATGAAGGGCTTGTTCGCCAGAACGGCCTCGAAGATCTGCTCAAAGCCCTGCTGCCATGTTTCATAGGTCTTCTTTCCTGCCAGCGCCTTCGCCGCGTCCTCCTGACACGACCATTCGACCAGATCGTAGATGTCTTTGAAATGGTAATAGAACGTCATGCGATTGATACCGCAGTCATCGGCGATATCGCTGATGGTGATTTTATGGAGCGGCTTTTGCAGGAGCAGATTTTTAAGCGACTGCTCCAGCGCGCGTTTGGTCAGATCGGACATAGATGCCTCCTGTCTCGAACAACGTTCGGGCGCTTTTCTTCAGATTACCCGCTTTTTGCAGAAATGTCAAGACAGCGGCTTGACAGGCAAGTGTACTATGTGTATAATACAGTCAGAAAGTGTATGACTTGAGTAATACGGTGGTGACGGATATGGTGTCGTTTGAGGCGTTCCGCGCAGTGGATGGGGCGCCGGTGTATCTGCAAATTATCAACTTTATCAAGCGTGGCGCGATCGCAGGGACGATCAGGGACGGCGACGAGCTGCCGTCGCGCCGGGTTCTGTCGGCGCTGCTCGGCATCAACCCGAATACGGTGCAGAAAGCGTTTCACATTTTGGAGGAAGAGCATCTGATGGAATCGCGTACAGGCGCAAAAAGCTGCATGACCCTGCCGCCCGATACGCTGGACGCGCTGCGGCGAGAGGTCTTATCGGACGAGCTGCGTGCAATGGCGCGCACACTGCGGCAGCTGGGAATTTCCAAAGAAGAAGCGCTGCGTCTCATCGAGCAGGCGTGGGAGGAGGAAGCGCAATGAAAAAACAGGTATCCGTATTCGGATTGCATACGCGTGCGGCGCTGAACCGGCTGCTGCTGGCAGCGCTGGGGTTGCTGGCGGTCGAGTTGATCCTTGCCGGGGTGTGTATCGCGCGCGGAACAGCGCTTACGCTGTCCGGCAGCAGACTGGAAACTGCGCTGCAGCATTCGTTCCGGGCCGGGATTATCGCGCTTCAGGTGCTGCTGGCATCCAGCCTCGGTTCAAACAGCCGGTACGGCTATACGCTGCGGCGGCTGCGGGTATCGGAGCGCTGCGTCTTCCTCTGGAGCTGCGTTTGCAATACGCTCTGCTTTGCGGTCTTGTGGTGTGTGCAGATCATGGCAGCTGTGGGCGCGGCATTCTGGAACGCAAAAAGCGCCGTGTATTCGGCTGGCCCGCAGGGCGTGTTTGTGGATTTCTACCGCAGCGGCTTTCTGCATGGGCTTCTGCCGCTGGCAGACGGGTATGTATGGGCGCGCAACGCACTGTTCGTGCTGGCGCTGGGCTGCGTGACCGCGTGCATACAGCTTGGGCTGCGCAGAAAAGGCAGCCGCGGCTGGCTGGTTTGCATGGGGCTGACGTTCCTTCTGGTGCTGAACCTGTCAGTCCAATATACGGCGGGCAGAAGCACGGGCATTTTCCATGCGATTACGGCGCTGCTTGTCGGGCTCGGCTTTCTGGGGTTCGGGCTGACGCAGACACATAACGGAAAGGACGGGCTGGCAGATGAAGTGGAGTAAACGTCTTTCACGGTACACGCTGCCCGGAATGGGGCTGAATTGGGACGCTTCCTATTTTGGCCTGCTGTTTCTTGCGATGGTCTTGGTCGTGCTGTACACGTTTCTGCATGACTATCAGGCTGCGCTGCGCGCGCTCTATGTATATCGCTACGGGACACAGATTTTGCGGCAGGGCGCGGTCATGCCGACTCTGAATACGCTCCTGCGGCACAAATTCACCGTCTTCTGGGCCTATACGACCTTCTGCGCGCTGCGCGCGTTCGCCAATTACAGGTCGTTTTTCACGGAGACAAAGAGCATTTATCTCATGAAGCGGCTGAAGGATCCAAACGAGCTGCGCAGGCGCTGCATTGCGATCCCTGCGGCAGCCTGCGGCGCGGCGCTGGTTCTGTTTTTGCTGTTGTTACTGGTGTTCGTTCTGATTTACCGAACCGGTGTTCCGGCGCGCTGCATGCCGCCGGAGGAAACTTTAAATATCTGGGGGGCGTTTTTCTGATGCTGGAAATCAAAAATCTCTGCAAGCGCTACGGCCAGACGCAGGCGCTGGACAATGTGCAGCTTTCTGTCGGGCCGGGCGAGATCGTCGGGCTGTTCGGAGAAAACGGCGCAGGCAAGACGACGCTGATGAAGTGCATTCTGCAGCTGATCTTATATGACGCTGGTGGTATTACGCTGGACGGCAAACTGATCACGCGGCAGAACATCGGCCGGTTTTCCTTCGCCACGTGTGAGCACAGCTTCTTCCCCGCCCTGACCGCCAAAGCCCACCGGGAATTTTATGAGGAGCACTTTGAGACATTTCTCGGCAGGCGCTTCGAGGGCCTGATGGACTTCTTTCAGCTTCCGATGGACAAGCCCATCCGCAGCTTCTCGACCGGGCAGAAAAACCAGTTTGAGGTCATCATGGCTCTGTCGCAGGGCGCGGATTATATCCTGATGGACGAGCCGTTTGCGGGAAACGATGTTTTCAACCGCGAGGATTTTTATAAGGTTCTGCTCGGCATTCTCGAGCCGCACGAAACGGTGATCCTGTCCACACATCTGATTGAGGAAGTGACGGGCTTTATCGGACGGGCCGTTCTGCTGCACAAGGGCCAAATCGCGGGCGACGTGCAGACAGCGGAGCTGGACGAACAGGGCAAAACACTGATGGACTATGTCAAGGAGACGTACAGCTATCAATCTGACCGCGTTTCCAGAGCGCTGACCGAGCTGACCGGCAAGGAGGACGAGCATGCGTAAAACGCTGATGATCTTTCTGGC
>ERZ772879.790-NODE-790-length-23829-cov-8.978422_pt1 | contig 23829 bp, 15 predicted proteins | sample MGYA00580582_ERZ772879 | MGnify/ENA primary metagenome ERZ772879 (study PRJEB29015, sample SAMEA2737682) | human gut metagenome | biome: human gut; feature: human-associated habitat; material: faeces | place: China | collected 2012 ... | reverse complement strand
ATGACTTTGATGAAGAGACATTGACAACGATCAATAAGTTCTTTGAGAACAGCCTTAATGTATCAGAGACATCCAGACAGCTCTATATCCACAGAAATACACTGGTATACAGACTGGATAAGCTTCAGAAGAGTACCGGTTTGGATCTGCGTGTGTTTGAGGATGCCATTACTTTCAAGATTGCCTTAATGGTAGTGAAGTATATGAAGTATATGGAGACATTAGAGTACTAGAACCGTAGGAGTATAGATAAGTTTTAGGAGGAACATATGATTGAATTAAGGAATGTGACGAAGGAGTATTCCAAAGGTCACGCAGCCTTGAATGGTGTTTCCGTGAAGATTGAGCGCGGAGAATTCGTATTCATCGTTGGTGACAGTGGATCAGGTAAGTCTACATTGATCAAATTGATCATGAAAGAGTTGAATCCGACCGAGGGTACAATTATCGTCAACGGCCAGAATTTGAACCGTATGAAACACAGAAACATTGCGAAATACAGAAGAGGACTTGGAGTTGTGTTCCAGGATTTCCGTCTTCTGAAGGATCGTAATATTTATGAGAATATTGCATTCGCACTGCGTGTGACTGAGACACCGACCCGTGTAATCAAGAAGAAGGTGCCGGCAGCTCTGTCACTGGTAGGACTTGCACAGAAGTATAAGTCATTCCCAAAGGAACTCTCAGGTGGAGAGCAGCAGCGAGTAGCGATTGCAAGAGCAATTGTAAATGAACCTGCCATTCTGCTGGCGGATGAGCCGACAGGAAACCTTGACCCGACAAACTCATGGGAGATCATGAGTCTGCTGAAAGAGGCAAATGAGCGTGGAACAACAGTACTTGTTGTTACACATAACCAGGAGATCGTAAACGAGATGAACGAACGCGTCATTACTATGAAGCAGGGCGTAATCGTCAGTGATGAGAAAAAAGGTGGGTATATAAATGAGGATTAGTACATTTGGATACGTTGGAAAGCAGGGCGTTAAGAATATCTGGAGAAACAAGATGTTTTCACTCGCATCCATAGCGACGATGTCAGCATGTATTTTCCTGTTTGGATTGTTTTTCTCGCTGCTTGTTAACTTCCAGTATATTATTAAAAGCGCAGAAGAAGGTGTTGCAATCACCGTACTCTTTAATGAGGATGCGACACAGGAACAGAAGGATGCAATCGGTGAACAGCTTAAATCACGAGATGATGTTTCAAAAGTGAAGTATGTGTCAGCAGATGATGCATGGGCAGAGTACCAGAAAGAGTATTTTAGAGACAACCCGGAACTTGCAGAAGGTTTTAAGGATGATAACCCGCTGGCAAATTCTGATAACTATGAAGTCTACATGAAGACTGTAAAAGGTGATAATAAGGATCTGATCGCGAAGAGTAAGTCTCTTTCAGCTACGCAGCAGGATCTGGTTAAATTTGCACAGAGTCTGGACGGAGTCAGAAAGGTCAATAAGTCAGATGTTGTAGCAAACACACTTTCCAGTGTAAATATGCTTGTTGCATATGTTTCAATTGCAATTATCGCAATTCTTCTCGGAGTATCGATCTTCCTGATCAGCAATACGGTAACAACAGGTATTACAGTCAGAAAAGAAGAGATTGCAATCATGAAATATATCGGAGCGAAGGACTTTGTAGTAAGATCACCATTCGTGATCGAAGGTCTGATCATCGGATTATTCGGTGCAGTTATTCCGCTTGCTCTGTTATATTTCCTTTATGACAAGGCTGTAGTATATATTATGGAGAAGTTTAGCATTCTGAAGAATATCATTACATTCCTTCCGGTTGGAAATGTATATATCTATTTGTTGCCAATCGGGCTTGCAATGGGAATTGGAATTGGATTCCTCGGAAGTTACTTTACAGTTCGTAAGCACTTAAGAGTGTAATAGGAGATACCTATGAAAAGACGGATGAGAAAGGTGACAGCACTGGTTCTGTCAGTCGGAATGATGCTGTCAATGACAATTACTTCCGGTGCTGTGACAATTGATGAAGCGCAGAAAAAAGCAGATGAGCTGCAATCACAGAAGAGTGCAGCTCAGGCTGAAAAAGATACACTTGCTGTGAAACTTAATTCCATCATTGACCAGATGAACAAGACGCAGGAAGAATTAAGTGCCAAGGAAACTGAAATCTCAACGGCTGAGGAAGAGCTTGTACAGGCGAAGGTTGATGAGGATGATCAGTATAACAGCATGAAGAAGAGAATCAAATTCATGTATGAGGGTGGTAATACCCAGTTCCTTGAGATACTGATGTCCAGCAGTAATATTGGAGATCTGCTCAATAAAGCGGAGTATGTATCAAAGCTTTCTTCCTATGACAGAGATATGCTTGTTGCTTTTCAGGAAACGGTGAAAGCTGTAGAAGAAAAGGAAGCAAAGCTTAAAGATGAGTATGAGAAGCTGAATACATTACAGACAAGCTTGGTAAGTCAGCAGACGGAAGCACAGAATCTGATCAGCAGTAAGGAAGCACAGATTGCGGAGATTCAGGATCAGATTACAGATAATGCGAACCTTCTTGCAGACCTTAAGGCGAAAGCAGAAGCAGCAAAACGTCTTCAGGAAGAGCAGGCAGCGGCGGCTGCTGCAGCTGCAGCGGCGGCAAAGAAGAACAATAGCGGAAGCAGCGGTAGTAATGGAAGCAGTAGTTCCAGACCGGCTTCCAGCGGAAACGTGGTGAGCGGAAGTGGATATTTTACACATCCATGTCCGGGAATGACGTACCAGTCCAGTTATTTCGGAGAGGTTCGATCTTTCGACCCAAGACCACATAAAGGAAATGATTATGCCGCACCGACAGGAACACCTACATATGCAGCAGCAGCCGGAACAGTCATTACGGCAGGCTGGAGCAACAGTGCAGGAAACTGGGTTGTTATAAGCCATGGAAACGGATTGGTGACAAAGTATATGCATCACAGTTCAATTTGTGTGAGTGCCGGTCAGAGAGTGGAAAAAGGACAACAGATCGGATATGTTGGTTCTACAGGATATTCAACCGGAGCACATCTACATTTCCAGGTAGAACTTAACGGAACACCAGTGAATCCAAATAATTATATGTAAGACAAAGGGATTCAAAATCTTCCTTTCATGTTTACATGAAAGTGATTCAAAGAATAAAGGGGGACAAAGTGGAAGATTCTGCTTTGTCCTTTTCTTTAAATAACAGCGAAAGGGACAGACAATGGAACAGAAAAAGAAAAAGAAAAAGGGATATGGAGCCGGGATTGTTACCGGAATTCTTGCAACAGTTCTTGTCAGCCTGCTTCTCCTTGGGGGATTCAGGGTCATTACGAACACAGCCGGCAGTTATGCATCCGGTAAAGTGACAGAAAAAGAGGTATCAAAAAAACTGAATAAGCTGAATGCTTTGATTGATAAATATTATCTGTATGAAGATGAAATTGATACAGATAAGCTGGCAGAAGGAATTTATTCCGGATATACGAGTGCACTGGGAGATAAGTACACTGTTTATTATGATAAAGATGAGACAAAAGCTCTGATGGAATCAACAAGCGGAACATTTTCAGGTGTGGGTGCAACGCTGACAAAAGATGCGGATACGGGCTATGCGACAATTGTAAATGTCTATGAAGACTCTCCGGCAGAGAAAGCAGGACTGAAAGCAGGAGATATCCTGGAGAAAATCGATGACCACGAGGTTGGTGATGAGCAGCTTGATACGGTGGTGTCCTGGATCAAAGGGGAAAAGGGAACAGAGGTAAAGATTACAGTTCTCAGAGACGGAGAAGAACTGGAACTGACTGCCACACGAGATACGATCGAAGTGAAGACAGTTTCGTATGAGATGAAGGAGAACCAGATTGGCTATATCAAAGTGTCTGAGTTTGATACAGTAACTTATGACCAGTTTAAAGAAGCGTTGGATGATCTTGAAAAGCAGGGAATGCAGGGTCTTATTGTCGACCTGAGAAACAACCCGGGCGGAAGTCTTGATACAGTTACGAATATGCTGCGTCTGCTTCTTCCGGAAGGTACAATTGTATCAACAAAGGACAAGAATGGAAAGACAGACGAAATCACTTGTGACGGAACTCATGAATTTAAGAAACCAATGGCAGTTCTTGTAAACCAGTACAGTGCCAGCGCATCTGAAATCTTCAGCGGTGCAGTACAGGATTATGGAACAGCGAAGATTGTCGGAGTGACAACGTATGGAAAAGGTGTTGTGCAGCAATTGATGGATCTGGGAGATGGAACCTGTCTGAAAGTGACGATTGCTGAGTATTATACCCCAAATGGAAGAAGCATCAATGGAAAAGGTGTTGAGCCGGATGTGGAAGTGGAATATCAGTATGATGAAGAAAATCCAAAAGCAGATAATCAGCTGGATCAGGCATTAAGCACAGTTCAGGGAGAAATTAGTGAAAGTACACAAAACCGATAGGTTGAAAATATCTTGTTTTGATGAAAAGCTAAAATGTGTGACAATTTGAATAAAACCTCTTGAAAATCAAAAAACTCTGTGCTAATATTGAAAACAAGTTTTAGCAGACTAAAGTGCTGAACCAGAAAAAGGCAAAGAACAAGACTCTGATTCACAGAAACTGACAGGAAGTTGGCGTCACCGACTGAGAGCGCCGGACAGCGGAGCGGATTAAGGGAACACTTGGGAGCTGGCTGTTTGAACAGGTGAAGTAGGGCAGCACGTGGAGCATACGTTACATGCAAAGAGTGGAATCTGGCTTACACAGGGATAAGATTTGAAATGTGAAGACTGAGATTCAATGCGGGTGGTACCGCGGATATTATGATTGTAATTTCCGTCCCGGGATACTGATGTATCCCGGGGCTTTTTTATTTAGAAAACTTCTTCCCGGGATGCTGGAATCTGAAAGGAGAAGAATTATGGAATTTGTAACAGGTGTAAAAAAGAAGGAAACATTGGAACTGAGTGAACTTCTCGAAGAGGGAAGAATTGGAACCGAAGTGAAAGTAAAAGGTGCGATCCATACGATCCGCGATATGGGAACAATTGCATTCATTATTCTCAGAAAAAGAGAAGGACTTGTTCAGTGTGTATATGAAGAAAATATTTCCAAATTTGACTTGAAAGATGTGAAGGAAGCAGATACAGTAGAGGTAACAGGTGTGCTTGCAGAGTCTGCGAAAGCTCCGAATGGGATTGAGATTCGCCTTGGTGAATTGAAGATCTTAAGTGAGCCAGCAGAGCCAATGCCGCTTCCGATTGCAAAGTGGAAGCTGAACACATCTTTGGAAGCAAAATTAAACTACAGACCGATTTCTCTGAGAAATATCAGAGAGCGTGCGAAGTTCAGAATTCAGGAAGGAATCGTAAGAGGGTTCCGTGATTTCCTTTATAAAGAAGGATTTACAGAGATCCATACTCCGAAAATCGGTGCCAAGAGTGCAGAGGGCGGTGCGAACCTTTTCCGTCTGGAGTATTTCCACAGACCGGCGATCCTTCAGCAGAGCCCACAGTTCTATAAGCAGATGATGGTCGGAGTATTCGACAGAGTCTTTGAGACAGCGCCAGTATTCCGTGCAGAGAAACACAACACAAAGCGTCATCTGAATGAGTACACAAGTCTTGATTTCGAGATGGGATATATTGATGGATTTGAAGATATCATGGCAATGGAAACGGGATTTCTTCAGTATACGATGGAGCTGTTGAAGAAAGAGTATGCAAGAGAACTTCAGATTCTGAATATCGAAGTACCGAAGACAGATAATATTCCGGCAGTAAGATTCGACGAGATCAAACGACTGGTATCCGAGAAGTATGACAGAAAGATCAAGAACCCATTTGACCTGGAACCAGAGGAAGAGACATTGATCAGCCGTTATGCGAAGGAAGAATGGGATGCAGATTTTGTATTCGTTACTCATTACCCATCAAAGAAACGTCCATTCTATGCAATGGATGATCCGGAGGATCCGACTTACACGCTCAGTTTTGACCTGCTTTTCAGAGGAATGGAAATCACAACCGGCGGACAGCGTATTCATGATTATCATGAACTTCTTGCGAAGATGGAGAAGCGAGGTATGACAGATGAAGGCATGGAGCAGTATTTAAGTGCATTTAAGCATGGAATGCCACCACACGGAGGTCTTGGAATAGGTATGGAACGTCTGACAATGAAGATGATGAACGAAGACAATGTAAGAGAAACAACATTATTCCCAAGAGACTTAAGTCGTCTGGAACCATAAGAAGAAAATACAAAAAACGGGTCAATCCCCCTGGATTGAACGAAAAAACTGTTGGATGTGAAGGTCTGAACTGAGAAAGAGAACTGCCCACAGGATGTTGTGGTCAGAAACTTAAGGAGTAGAAACAAGGGAGGGTCTTTATGTTTAAGAAAAAAGAATGTTATCTTTGCGGAGGTAAATTGATTGATGGCCGTTGCAGTTCCTGCGGGCTGGATAACACAAAGCTGGAGAAAAAGAATTACAGGCTGAATGAGAGCAGCTTTGATCGCAAGAAAAAAATGACATATTCCCAGAAACGACAGAATGAGACTGGAGAGACAAAAAAACGGGAGAAAAAGCAGGATGCGGGACATCTCTGTGAGAGTCATAACGGACGGAAAAGAACGCAGACAGAATATCAGCAAAAAGAAAATCCGCGGATGGAAATCCCACAGACAGGGCAGATGCAGCTGGGTGGGCCGACGGTATTTAATCCGGCAAGGAAGGTTCATGCAGGATCTTACGAGGAACAGAAAAAGGCAAGGAAAATCAGTGGAATTCTTGCGGGAATCATCGTAGCAATCGTAGCATTTACAAGCATTGCAGGTTCCGTTGGTGATTTCATTTCCTCATTTGGGGATGATTTTCATTCCTTAGATTATGACTGGAATGATGATGGCAGCGAAGTGGATTTTGAGTATGATCCATATATGAATACAACGAGAGAACTTTCTGAGACAGGAGCAACTTATGATTGTGTATTAGGATATGGGGAGTATGAGATCGGAGCACAGATCCCGGAAGGAACTTATGAAGTGGAGCTTGTCTCAGGAGAAGGCTCCATGCAGCAGGATGATCCTGAGAATTCGATTTATTACTATTCTTATTTTAGTGAAGATGAGTCAGATACGGATGCAGGAGATTATCTGGATGATGTGAGACTGTATACAGGAGGTCATCTGAAGATTGATACGGGACTGGTTGTCCAGTTTCATTCTGAGAATGCACAGACGGAACAGATGCAGCTGGAAGAAAATCCGCTGACGGAACAGGTAACATTGAAAGCCGGAAACACTTATACGGCGGGAACAGATTTCCCGCCAGGATGGTATGATGTGACCGAGGCATCAGGAGTCGACTGGGCGGAGCTTCATTACAAGATTTATCTTGGTGATTTTTATGATAAGGAAAATGAAAATCTCAATTATGAAAATTATGGACTCTGGTTTTATGATACAGATGGATCAGAATCTTATAGAAATGCAGTTTTCCCGGAAGGAACAGAGCTGGAAGTGGATGATGGGGACTTAATCCTGACGCCGTCCGGCTCAGTAAAAAACCAGAATTATGACAGTTTCTATGATATGTACCGCTACAGGTCGCAATAAGCTGAGAAATTTATGATACTGATTTTGGAAATTGTCAGGATTAGCAAAGACAGAGTAGAAAGAAAGGATGATTAAATTGGCAAATAAAATATCCGATGAAACAATCGAGTATGTAGGAATCCTTGCAAAGCTGGAACTTTCAGAGGAAGAGAAAGAAGCAGCGAAAAAAGACATGGAACAGATGCTGGATTATATAGATACATTAAATGAACTTGATACAGCAGGGATCGAACCAATGTCTCATGTATTTCCGGTACAGAATGTGTTCCGTGAAGATGTGGTGACAAATGGCGATAACAAAGAGGCAACACTTGCGAATGCACCACTTCGTAAAGAGGACAGTTTTGAAGTGCCGAAGACAATTGGTTAAGGGAGTGAGAGCAGATGGATTTATTAAAACTTACAGCCCTTGAACTGGGCGAGAAGATCAAAGCAAAAGAAGTAACTGTACGAGAAGCAGTCGATGCAGTGATTGGACAGATCAAAGAAGCGGAGTCAGAGATTCATAGCTTTGTGACGATAGATGAAGAAGGTGCTTATGCACAAGCGGAGGAAATTCAGAAGAAAATAGATATGGGCGAACTGACAGGTACACTGGCAGGAGTTCCGGTTGCAGTAAAAGATAATATGTGTATCGAGGGACAGCTTACCACATGTAGTTCAAAGATTCTTTCCAACTTCAAACCGACCTATACGGCAGAGGCAGTTGAGAACCTAAGAAAAGCAGGAGCGGTTATCATTGGTAAGACAAACATGGATGAATTTGCCATGGGAAGTACAACAGAGACGTCTTATTATGGACCGACACGCAATCCGCACAACACAGCGCATGTTCCGGGAGGTTCTTCCGGTGGTTCCTGTGCGGCAGTGGCAGCATCCGAATGTTATTATGCACTTGGATCTGATACCGGCGGATCCATTCGTCAGCCGAGTTCTTTCTGTGGAGTTGTCGGACTAAAACCAACTTATGGAACTGTTTCCCGATATGGACTTATCGCGTACGGATCTTCTTTAGATCAGATTGGACCGGTAGCGAAAGATGTATCGGATTGTGCGGCAATTCTTGAGGCAATTGCAACCCATGATCCGAAGGACAGCACTTCCATGGATCGTGATGATTGTGATTTCACAGAAGCACTTGTAGATGATGTGAAAGGTCTCCGTATTGGAATCCCAAGAGATTATATGGGAGAAGGTCTGGATCCTGAAGTAAATGATGCTGTGATGAAGGCAGCAAAAGTACTCGAAGAAAAGGGTGCGATTGTTGAGGCGTTTGATCTGCGACTTGTAAAATATGCAATCCCTGCTTATTATACGATCGCAGATGCAGAGGCAAGTTCTAACCTGGAACGTTTTGATGGTGTGAAATATGGTTATCGTACGAAAGATTACGATGGACTTCACAATATGTACAAGAAAACACGTTCAGAAGGATTTGGTCCGGAAGTAAAGAGAAGAATCATGCTTGGATCTTTTGTCTTAAGTTCAGGATATTATGATGCTTACTATCTGAAGGCACTTAGAACAAAAGCTTTAATCAAGAAAGAGTTTGACCGTGCATTCCGTAATTATGACATCATTCTCGGACCGGCAGCACCGACAACTGCTCCGGAGCTTGGAAAGAGCTTAAGTGATCCGATGAAGATGTATTTGGGAGATATTTATACAATCTCAGTCAATCTTGCAGGTCTTCCGGGAATGAGCGTTCCGGTTGGAAAAGACAGCAAAGGACTTCCAATCGGTATGCAACTGATCGGAAATGTATTTGAAGAAAAAACTTTGATCCGTGCAGCATATACCTATGAGTGTGCGACAAAGAAGATGCATGAAACACCGGCATCTGTCGGTCTTATGTCAGAAAAGGAGGTGCGTTAACAATGGCAAAGCAGTATGAAACAGTCATTGGACTGGAAGTGCATATTGAGCTGGCTACAAAGACAAAGATCTTCTGTGGATGCAGCACAGAATTCGGTGGCGCACCGAATACACATACTTGTCCGGTATGTACCGGTATGCCGGGATCGCTTCCGGTGTTGAATAAACAAGTTGTAGAATATGCTATGGCGATTGGTCTTGCAACAAACTGTAAGATTACACAAGTGTGCAAATTTGACCGTAAAAACTATTTCTACCCAGATAACCCGCAGAACTATCAGATTTCCCAGCTGTATCTCCCGATTGCCAGAGATGGATATGTAGAGATTGAGAGTGGTTCGGGAAAGAAGAAAGTAAGGATTCATGAAATGCATATGGAAGAAGATGCAGGTAAGCTGGTTCATGATGAGTGGGATGATACGTCACTTGTCGATTATAACCGAAGCGGTGTGCCACTTGTAGAGATCGTATCTGAACCGGATATGCGTTCCGCGGAGGAAGTTATTGCTTATCTTGAAAAATTGCGTATGATCGTGCAGTATTTAGGAGCATCTGATTGTAAGCTTCAGGAAGGTTCTATGCGTGCAGATGTCAACCTGTCTGTCCGTGAAGTCGGATCCGATCAGTTTGGTACAAGAACAGAGATGAAGAACCTGAACTCATTTAAGGCAATCGCACATGCAATTGAAGGCGAGCGTCAGAGACAGATTGAGTTGATCGAAGAAGGAAAACAGGTTGTACAGGAGACAAGACGCTGGGATGACAACAAAGAGCATTCTTATGCAATGCGTTCCAAAGAGGATGCACAGGATTATCGTTATTTCCCGGAACCGGACCTTGTTCCGATCGTGATCAGTGATGAATGGATCGAGAAAATCAAATCTCAGCAGCCGGAACTTCGTACGGAGAAGCTGGAGCGTTACAAGGAACAGTTTGATATTCCGCAGTATGACGCAGAGATCATCACAGGTTCTAAGAAAATGGCCGATCTTTTTGAGGCAACAACAGCAATCTGTGAGAAACCGAAGAAAGTTGCAAACTGGCTGATCGGAGAGACCTTCCGTCTGATGAAAGACAATGGAATGGAGCCGGAAGATTTAACATTCTCTCCGGAGAACCTGGCAAAATTAATTGATCTTGCGGATGCAGGAACCATTAACAGTTCTGTGGCAAAAGATGTATTCAATCAGATCTTCCAGGAGGATATAGATCCTGAGAAATATGTCGAAGAACACGGGCTTAAGATGGTGAACGATGAAGGTGCACTCCGTGAGACAGCTGCTAAAGTGATCGCAGACAACCCACAGGCAGTCGCAGACTTCAAAGGCGGTAAAGAGAAAGCAATCGGAGCACTGCTTGGACAGACAATGCGCGCCATGAAGGGGAAAGCAAACCCTGGAATGGTGAACCAGGTGCTGCGAGAGTTGTTAAAATAAAATTTGATTTGTCTGTTAGGATTCCTGTAAATGGAACAGATATATTTATTGACCTAATATTGAAATTAAGATTGATATATTGACAGCCTGGAAAATGTCTGCTATATTACAAGTAGAACACAGAGAAATAATAAACTATATATGTTCAAAACAATAAGAGATTCGGAAGGATGTGGAAAGAATGAAACGAGATTATTATGAAGTGCTTGGGCTGTCAAAGGGCGCAGAGGATAAAGAAATAAAGAGAGCATATCGTAAGCTGGCAAAGAAGTATCATCCGGACACGAATCCTGGGGATAAAGAAGCGGAGAAGAAATTCAAAGAAGTGACGGAGGCGTACTCTGTACTGAGTGATCCGGAGAAGAAGAAACTGTATGACCAGTTCGGTCATGCTGCATTTGATCAGAGCGGTGCTGCAGGTTCCGGATATGGAAATGCCGGTACAGGTGGCTTTGGAGGATTCGGCGGAAACGGCGGATTCAAAGGCGGTACTTACCGTAGTTATGGTGGACCGGGAAGTGGATATCAGGAGTATCATTTTGAAGGTGGCGACATGGATGACATGTTTGGTGACATTTTCGGAAATATGTTCCATGGAGGAAGTGCTTCAGGTCGCAGCAGAAGGACATCAGGATTTACAGGAGGATTTGGAGGTGAAAGCTTTAAATCAAAAGGTTCTGATATCAAGGCAGGTATCACTGTAGGATTTGACGAGGCTGCATTTGGTGGAGATAAGGTTATTACTCTGAGTAATCCGGAAAATCCAGGACAACCGGGACAGTCACTGAAGGTTCATATTCCGGCAGGTATTGATAGCGGAAAGTCAATCCGTTTAAGAGGAAAGGGAATGCCGGGAACCGGTGGTGGTGAAGCCGGAGATCTTCTGTTGAAAGTAACAGTTGCTCCGAAACCTGGATATGAGCGGAAAGGTATGGATGTATATACAACCGTATCTGTTCCGTATACAACAGCTGTTTTCGGAGGTGAGGCATTGGTCCATACACTGTATGGAGATGTTATGTGTAAGATTAAAGAGGGAACACAATCGGGTTCTAAAATTCGTCTGAGAGGTAAGGGAATTGTTTCGATGAAAGATTCATCCGTTCACGGAGACCAGTATGTAACGATTCAGATTGAAGTGCCAAGAAACTTAAGTCCGCAGGCAAGACAGAAATTAAAAGAGTTTGAAGAAATCTGTCAGGGGAGTTCAAGAACAGCATAAATAAATGAAAAGACCAGAGGCTTGTTTTACAAATTGAAACAAGAATCTCTGGTCTTTTCTGCTGTTTAGAATATTGCTGTAGCTGTTTAGAAGTTACTGTGAGCAGTAACGTTTTGCACAGGTACAATTTATAGCCACTGACTCAGAAATTTGAAGCCAGTAACAAACAAATTATAATTGGGATTCTGCTAGTCACGTTCCCAACGACCGGAAGCACCACATGGAAGAACCAATCCTGAATCTGTAACAGGAAGTCCGATCTCCTGAGAATCTACATGTCCGTTCCAAGGTTTTAATTCAGTTGAGATCATGTAGGTAAGTACGGCAGGAGCAAGTCCTGTTGTATAAGAATTCACAAGGAAGAACAGTGCATCCTTGGAAAGAATCTTTGTACAAAGCTTGATGAGTGGATGGATCATATCTTCAATCTTCCAGATCTCGCCTTTTGGTCCACGCCCATATGACGGTGGATCCATAATGATTGCATCATAAGTGTTGCCACGGCGGATCTCGCGCTCAACGAACTTCACACAGTCATCGACAAGCCAGCGGATCGGTGCATCTCCCAGACCGGAAGAAACCGCATTCTCCTTTGCCCATGTCACCATACCCTTAGATGCATCTACATGAGTAACCTGCGCTCCGGCAGCTGCCGCTGCAAGTGTAGCACCTCCGGTATAAGCAAAAAGGTTCAGCACCTTGACCGGACGTCCAGCATTCTTAATCTTCTCAGAGAACCAGTCCCAGTTAGTTGCCTGCTCAGGGAAGAGTCCTGTGTGCTTGAAACTAAATGGTTTTAAATTAAATGTGAGAGAACCGTAATGGATCTGCCACTGCTGTGGGAGACTAAAAAACTCCCATTCACCGCCACCCTTTTTGCTACGGTGATAATGTCCGTTCATCTCTTTCCAACCGCGGTTCTTCTTAGGAGTATCCCAGATGACCTGCGGGTCCGGACGGACAAGAAGATAATTTCCCCAACGCTCAAGCTTTTCGCCACCTGAGCAGTCAAGAATTTCGTAATCTTTCCAATTATCTGCAATCCACATGAATTAGTTAATCCTTTCTACAAAAAATACTTGTAATCATACAGAGACAATCTCAAAAAACGATACATTTTTGAAATTGTTTCGTTTTATATCGTCTATAACATTTCTATTATAATAGAAAGTCCTATGGTAATGCAATGAAAATTTTGTGATTGAGAAATTATTGAAAAAATACTGGAAAAAATGCACTAACAACCCACTAAAACGGTAGGAATATAAAACAAAGCGACGAAATCATATAATACCTATTGACGTAGTAGGTTAATAGGTGTATCATACGCCTATCGAATCTGAGATGCGAAAAAGTAACAGCGTTACATCAAATGATAGATGGAGTGATGAGTATGATAAAAGTAGAACATGCAAACAAAACATTTTCCGGGAAATACGGTACAGTACATGCGCTGCAGGATGTCAGCATTCATGTAGAGAAAGGTGACATCTACGGAATTATCGGATTTTCCGGAGCAGGTAAATCAACTTTGATCCGGTTGGTAAATGGATTAGAGACACCGGATACGGGAAATGTTATAGTCCAGGGAGAAAATCTTGGGAATCTGAAAAAAACGCAGCTTCGCAAGCTTAGAAGAAAAATCGGAATGGTTTTTCAGCAATTTAATCTTCTTGAATCAAAAACAGTGTATCACAACATTGCATTGCCATTGATTCTTGAAAAGGCACCAAAGGAAGAGATTGATAAGAAAGTAAAAGAAGTACTCCGGTTTGTAGAACTGGAAGATAAGAAAGATGTTTATGTAAGCCAGCTTTCGGGAGGACAGAAACAGAGAGTGGGAATCGCAAGGGCACTGACAACAACACCGGACATCCTGCTCTGTGACGAGGCAACAAGTGCACTGGATCCACAAACTACAGAATCCATTCTGAAACTGCTTAAGAAGATCAACCGGGAGATGGGAGTTACAATCCTTCTGATCACACATCAGATGCAGGTCGTTCAGATGATCTGTAATAAAGTAGCAGTTATGGAGAACGGACAAGTAGTAGAGGCCGGAAGTGTGCTTGATGTATTCGGAAAGCCACAGACACCTGTTACAAGAAGATTCGTTCAGACTGTAGTAAATGATCAGATTCCGGAAAGTATTATTAGTCTTGTGAAAGAACAGAAAGAACATTTCCGGGTAGAGAGGCTTAAGTTTATCGGAAGCAGTGTAAAACGTCCGGTAATTTCGGATATCTGTCATGTGGATGGAATTGTAGTAAATATTTTAGGAGCGACTGTGCAAGAATTGCAGGAAAATGTAATGTGTGTGTTCATTTTGCAGTTGATCGGAGCAGAAGAGAAAATACTAGAAGCTGAGAAACAGATTGATGGGAATGGAGTCATCAGAGAAAGAGTGGAGGCGATTTAATGGAACAAGAGTATTTTGGAGTATCACTGGAAAAGTTATTGACCAGTGGGGGACAGACATTATATATGGTTGCGTGGTCACTGATCATTGGAACAATCATAGGAATTATTTTGGCACTGATCCTTGTACTTTGCCGTAAGGGAGGAATGATAGAGAATCTGATCCTTTATAATATTGTAAGTATCTATATTAATATAGTAAGAAGTATTCCGTTTGTGATCTTACTGGTAGCGATCATGCCGTTGACAAGGGCAATTGTTGGAACGACCATCGGAAGTACAGCATCACTTGTCCCGCTTGTTATTTATATCAGTCCATATCTTGCACGCTTGATGGAAAATAGCTTACTGGAGATTAATCCGGGGATTCTGGAAGCGGCTGAAGCAATGGGGGCATCTACCTGGCAGACGATTCGGTATTTTCTGCTTCCGGAAACACTTGGATCTATCGTACTCGCATTGACAACAGGTACGATCGGGTTGCTTGGAGCATCAGCAATGGCCGGATATGTAGGCGGAGGAGGTGTCGGAGACCTGGCACTGACTTATGGATATCAGAGGATGAATACACCATTGATGATTTTTACTGTAGTTGTACTGGTTGTATTTGTACAGATTCTTCAGCTTGCAGGAAATACAATTTCAAGAAAACTCAGACAACATAGATAATTGATTAAGAAAGAACGAGGAGAATTATATTATGAAAATCAAGAAAATTATTGCAGGATTATTAGTAGCGACAACAGCATTCGGCCTGGCGGCATGCGGAAATTCAGGTTCAGGAGATACGAAGAAAAGTGACGCGGATACATCAGAAAAAAAGGAAATCGTCTATGGAAAATCCCAAGGACCATATACAGAACTTTTCGAAGATGCAATCGTTCCAATTCTTGAGAAAGAAGGATATACACTGAAAGCTGTTGACCTTTCAGACCTTCAGACAGCAGATGTTGCACTGAATGATGGAGAGGTAGATGTCAATGTAGAACAGCATACAGCATACATGGATAATTTTAATAAAAGTTACAATGCAGATCTGGTTGCAATTAGTCCGATTCCAACTGTTCCGGCAGGAGTTTATTCAGAAAAATACGATTCTGTAGATGAGATTCCGGATGGTGCGAAGGTTGCTGTTCCAAATGATGCGTCCAACACAGCACGCTGCTATCTGATGCTTCAGAAAATCGGCTGGATCAAGCTTGATGAGAATGCAGATCCATCCACAGTGACACAGGATGATATTGTAGAGAACCCACATAATATTGAATTTACAGAAATGAACAGCATGACAATTCCGGCAGCAGAATCTGATTTTGATTATATTGCAATCACAGGAAGTGTTGTATATAATGCAGGCATTGATGCTTCTACAGCACTGGCTAATGAAGATATTTCAGATTATCTTGTACTTCAGGTTGTTGTAAAAGAAGAGAACAAAGATGCAGATTGGGCACAGGCAATCGTGGACGCATACCACTCAGATGAATTCAAACAGTATATGAAAGAAAACAATGATGGATTATGGTGGATCCCGGAGGAGCTTCAATAATTAAGAAAGGCAGTGATGAAAATGGATCAGACAGAAAAATTAATCCTGGAAGCAATCGATCAGCACAGAGATGAGATCATTGAATTTGCCAGAGATATATACGATCATGGAGAACTTGGATATAAAGAATTCAATACAGCAGAAAAATTCATAAAGAAGATGAAAGAATTAGGTCTGCGCACAGAAACCGGACTTGCAATTACAGGAACAAAAGCGTATTTAAATGAAGAAAAGAAAGATACAGCAAGCCTTGCACTTCTTGGAGAACTTGATGCACTTAGGATTCCGGAGCATGCTCATGCGAATCCAGAGACAGATGCGGCACATTGCTGCGGACATCATGCACAGATGGCAGGAATCTTTGGCGCAGCACTGGCTCTTACAGTTCCGGAGATCGCGGAAAAACTGGATGGGCAGGTTGTATTTTTCGCAACACCGGCGGAAGAGTATGGTGAGATTGGATTCAAGAATGAGCTGCGCGCACAGGGAAAAATAAAATATGGCGGTGGAAAATGTGAGCTGCTTCGTATCGGCGCATTTGATGATATTGATCTTTGTATTACACATCACATTGCACCGGGGGATGACATCATAGTAGGAAGCGGAACCGGAAATGGATTTGTATCTAAAGTGATCCGTTGTTTAGGTAAGGCAGCCCATGCGGCAGGAACACCGGAACAAGGTGTAAATGCTCTGTCGGCGGCGTCACTTGGTCTGCAGGCACTCGGTCTGAATCGAGAGACATTCCGTGATGAGGATTGTGTCCGTGTCCATCCGATCATTACAAAGGGTGGCAACCTGGTAAATGTAGTGCCTGATGAAGTTGTAGTAGAGACATTGGTAAGAGCTAAAACAATCGAGGCATTTACAGATGCAGCGAAGAAAACAGACCGATCCTTTCACGCAGGAGCTACTGCAATGGGAGCGAAGGTTGAAATCACAACACTTCCGGGATACCTTCCGACACTTGCGGAAGAAGCACTCCCAGAATTAAAAAGAGCAGCAGAACTTTCTGCACCGGAAACAAATGTGATCGAGGCCTCAGGACATACGGGAGGATCAACAGATGTCGGTGATGTCCAGCACTTAATGCCTGTATATACATTTAATACAGGTGGTGTAAAGGGTGGACTCCATCAGGTAGAATTTGAAGTGACGGATGAGGAAGAAGCTTATATTGTCACTGCGAAGATGTTTGCACTTGGAGCCTATGGACTTTTGAAAGAAAAAGCAGCAAGAAGCAGAGAGCTTGTTAAAAATTATAAGCCGGTATTTGAAAATTCAGCAAAGTATGCGGAGTTTATGGATCAGTTTGATTCGAAAGAAGTGTTAGAATAATTCTATACATTTCCCTACTTTTATGGTATAATTTAAAAGTTATTTTAATAATTTATCGATTTAATGTGATGAACAGTCGACGTAATAATATCATAAAAGAAAGGAATTAGAGAAGTATGTTATCTACGATAGAATCAGTAAATAGTGCTGTGAACAACTTTATCTGGGGCGTTCCGGCTATGATCTGCATTATTGGAGTCGGGCTTTACTTAAGTATCCGGACCGACTTCCTTCAGATCAGAAAATTTCCGTATGCGATGAAAGTGACGATCGGAAGGATGCTCCGCAAAAGAGATGCATCTGACGGTGCACTGACTCCGTTCCAGGCAGTTTGTACCGCGCTGGCGGCGACGGTCGGAACCGGAAATATCGCCGGGGTTGCCGGTGCTATCGCAATCGGAGGACCGGGCGCAGTGTTCTGGATGTGGATCTCAGCACTTCTTGGAATGTGTACAAAGTTTTCCGAAGTTACTCTTGCAGTTCATTTCCATGAGACGAATGCAGAAGGAGATCGTGTTGGTGGACCGATGTATTATATCAAAAACGGTCTGAAAGCACATTGGCACTGGCTGGCGTATCTGTTCGCTGCATTTGGAGTTCTGACAGTATTTGGAACAGGAAATGCAACACAGGTGAATACAATCACAACAGCAATCGATTCTGCACTTTTTAACTATGGAATCATAGGAAAAGATTCCGTTGGAACATTGAATCTGATTATCGGAATTGTGCTTGCAGTTTTGATCGGTCTGATCCTTCTTGGCGGAATTAAGAGAATCGGTCAGGTCACAGAGAAGCTTGTTCCGTTTATGGCATTGATCTATATAGTTCTTGCACTTGGAGTTGTTGTTCTGAATTTCCAGAATATTCCGAGCGTATTTGGATCCATTTTCGAAGGAGCATTTTCTCCGGCATCTGTGACAGGAGGAGCCGTGGGATCTTTCTTTATGAGTATGAAGAAAGGTGTTTCCAGAGGAATCTTCTCTAATGAGGCAGGACTTGGTACAGGTTCTATCGCACATGCATGTGCAGATACGAAAAAGCCTGTAAAGCAGGGATTTTTCGGAATCTTCGAAGTATTTGTTGATACCATTGTAATCTGTACATTGACAGCACTCGTTATTCTGTGCAGCGGTGTTCCGGTTGGATATGGAGAGGCGGCAGGAGCAGAACTTACTATTCTTGGATTTACATCCACTTATGGAAACTGGGTATCTATTTTCACAGCTGTTGCGATGTGTTGTTTTGCATTTTCTACGATTATCGGATGGGGATTGTACGGAACGAGATGTGTGGAATTCCTTCTTGGTACAAAAGCGAATAAGCCATTCATGGTACTCTATGCACTCGTTGCAATTGTAGGTGCTACAATGGAACTTGGACTGATGTGGAATATTGCTGAGACATTCAATGGTCTGATGGCAATCCCGAACCTGATCGCAGTATTCTTATTGTCAGGTGTTGTTGTGAGACTTGTGAAAGAATACTTTGCCGGGGAAGGCAAAGTAAGTTAAAAATAAAACTAGATATAAAAGATTTGAAGCTCTGGTGTTTTTTGAAATCACCGGAGCTTTTTTAAATGAATAAATATACGCGATTATTTATAAAAATAGCATATGGTTTTTCGCACATTGGCAAATAGCATAAAAGCTATGTTGGATAAAAAAGAAAATGACAGAAAAATATACAAAAAGTGCAAGGGAAAATAAAAAAGAAATATACAAAAAAACGGAAAAGTGAAAAACGTTATATTTTATGTCCTATATTGTCCAAGATTTTATTCAGTGGCTATGGTATAATTTTAGAACGACTAAATGTGAAAAAAATATGTTTAAAATGTGAAGAAAAATTGTATATTCTGTGAACTGTATAAATAAACAATGTGGGTGATATATGTTATGCAACTAACGCAAACAACAGAGGTTATAAGAGCTGTTGAAATATAAAGAATGGAAAGGAGGTTTCTACAGGCAGTAATGTCTGTAAAGTTGAAATACACAGGGAACTGTGAAAACAACATAGGAACAGAAAAGGAAAACTGTTCAGTTAAGTAACCAGGAGGTAAAAGAATGAGGAAGAAGTTTAAAAAGCTTGTTGGAATTACAACAGCAGTGGCAATGGCTGTTTCATTAGTTCCGACAAACGTTTTTGCAGAAGAACCAGAAGTGGCAGTAGCGGAAGAATCTGCAAAGAATGATAATCTTTTGAGAGTCTGGTATGATGAACCGGCAACAGATTGGCAGACACAGTCACTGGCAATCGGAAATGGTTATATGGGAAGTCTTGTATTCGGCGGCATTAATAAAGACAAGATCCATATTAATGAGAAAACTGTTTGGGAAGGTGGACCGACAAGTTATAATGGCTATAGCTATGGTACAACAAACAGAACAGAGACAGATGCGGATCTTCAGAAGATCAAAGATGATTTGAATGCAATCCGCGAGAAATTGGATGATAAATCAGAGTATGTCTTTGGATTTAATGAAGATTCCTATGAGGCAAGCGGAACCAATACAAAAGGTGAGGCAATGGATTGGTTGAACAAGCTTATGGGAGATTTGGTAGGATACAGCGCACCGAAGGATTATGCAAACCTGTATATCTCCAATAATCAGGACTCTTCAAAAGTGTCCAATTATGTCAGAGATTTGGATATGCGTACAGCCTTGGCAACTGTAAACTATGATTATGAAGGTGTTCATTATACAAGAGAATACTTTGACAGTTACCCGGATAATGTAATGGCAGTACGTCTGAGCGCAGACCAGAAAGGAAAGATCAGCTTTGATACAAATCTTCAGAGTCTGATCGGAGGAAGAACTCATAAGAGTACAGTTGACGGTGATACAATCACAATGCGTGATGCATTAGGCGGAAACGGATTGAACATTGAAGCACAGTTGAAAGTTATCAATGAGGGAGGAAGCCTTTCTTCAAATGCCAATGGTTCAAATCCATCCATCACAGTATCTGACGCAGATGCAGTTACATTGATCTTTGCATGTGGTACAGACTACAAGATGGAGCTTCCAAGTTTCCGTGGAGAAGATCCACATGATGCAGTTACAGCAAGAATCAATGCAGCAGCGAAAAAAGGATACGAAGCACTGAAAAAAGACCATGTAGCAGATCATGATGCATTGTTCTCCCGTATGGAATTAGGATTTAACGAAGAAGTTCCTACAATTCCTACAGATGAACTGATCAAAAAGTACCGTAACATGGTAGACAACAATGGTGGTGAGATTCCTACAGAATCCGAGCAGAGAGCTCTGGAAGTAATCTGTTACCAGTTTGGACGTTATCTGACAATCGCCGGATCAAGAGAAGGCGCTCTTCCGACAAACCTTCAGGGTGTTTGGGGAGAAGGATACTTCCAGTGGGGTGGAGATTACCACTTCAATATCAACGTTCAGATGAACTACTGGCCAACCCTGGCAAGTAACCTTGCAGAATGTCAGACAGCATATAATGATTATCTGAATGTTCTGAAAGAAGCAGGACGTTATGCAGCTGCAGCAGCTTTTGGTATTAAGAGTGATGAGGGAGAAGAAAACGGATGGCTCGTAGGATGTTTTAGTACACCATATATGTTCTCAGCACTTGGACAGAAAAACAACGCAGCCGGATGGAATCCGATCGGTTCTGCATGGGCACTTCTGAATGCATATGAGTATTATCTGTATACAGAAGATACAGATTACCTGAAAAACGAATTGTATCCATCTCTGAAAGAAGTTGCAAACTTCTGGAATGAGGCTCTTTACTGGAGTGAGTATCAGCAGCGTTACGTATCAGCACCTTCTTACTCACCGGAGAACGGACCGATCGTAAATGGTGCATCTTACGATCAGCAGTTTATCTGGCAGCACTTCGAGAATACAATCCAGGCAGCAGAGACATTAGGTGTTGATGCAGATTTGGTTGCACAGTGGAAAGAAAAACAGTCCAAACTTGATCCTGTATTAGTTGGTGACGACGGACAGGTAAAAGAGTGGTATGAAGAAACACATTTCGGAAAAGCACAGGCAGGAGACCTTGGTGAGATTGATATCCCACAGTGGAGACAGAGCCTTGGCGCACAGAGTGGAGGAGTACAGCCACCGCACCGTCATCTGTCACATCTGATGGCATTATATCCATGTAATATGATCAGCAAAGACAATCCGGAATTCATGGATGCAGCAATCGTATCCCTGAACGAAAGAGGACTGGATGCAACAGGTTGGTCAAAAGCACACAAACTGAACCTTTGGGCACGTACAGGACACTCTGCTGAGGCATTCCAGATCGTACAGTCTGCAGTTGGTGGTGGAAATTCTGGATTCCTGACAAATCTTCTTTCATCACACGGTGGAGGAGAAAACTACAAAGGATACCCAATCTTCCAGATTGATGGTAACTTCGGTTATACAGCAGGTGTAAATGAGATGATTCTTCAGAGCCAGCTTGGCTATGTACAGTTCCTGCCGACAATCCCAGAGCAGTGGAACACAGGACATGTAGAAGGTATCGTTGCAAGAGGCAACTTTGAGATCGACATGAACTGGTCAGAAGGTAAAGCAGACCGTTTCGAGATCAAATCAAGAAATGGAAATACATTTACAGGCGAATACGAGAATATTGCAGCTTACACAGTAAAGAAATCTGACGGAACAAAGGTAGAGACAACAGTTCACTCAGACAACAAGATTTCCTTCCCGACAGAGGCGGGAGAAACTTACACAATCGACTTCAACTCAACTCCTGAGAAACTTCAGGGCGTAATCAATCAGGCGAAAGATCTTCTGGATAAAATGGGAGGTAAAGTTCTTGATGTACAGAAAGCACATCTTGTGGAACTAATCCAGGCAGCAGAGAAGGTTGTAGAAGAAGAGAAATCAGATGAGTATTATGATAATACACAGATCCTTCTCAAAGCAATCAAGGTTGGAGAAGCAGCAATCGAATTAAGAGATTCCTGCAGTGAAGCAGAAGAAGTATATGAAGGAAGAGACGTAAACGAAGATTGGGCAAGCTATGTTAATACAGCAGCAGATCTGGATAACCAGTTAGATGCAGCAGTAGAACTTCTGAAGGATACAGAATGTACAGTTACTGAGCTGAATCTGATGAAGAAGAGTGTTGATGAGGCGAAAGATGCACTTCTTGGAATTTGGGATAAATTGACATTAACAATTAAACCAACTGATAAGGAAATGCTCGGAGCAAACGACAAGATTGAAATTTCCGGCGAGTTTAACGATCTTCAGATCAAATATACAATTGATGGAAATGAGCCGACATGGTTCTCAGAGGAATATAAAGAGCCATTTGGAATAACAAGATCTAAAGAAACAGTAAAAGCTGCATTGTTCCTTGGAAGACGTCAGATGAGTAAGGTATTTACAGCGGAATATATCAGCAAAGAAGCATTAAATGTAGAAGACAGCATTGAAAAAACTTATAAATCTGTTACAGACAATGGAACATCCGGTGACAGTGAAGGTTTAGCAGGTGCTCTTGATGGAAAGAACAATGGTACAGCATGGCAGTTGAAGCAGATCCCGGCAGAGCTTGAACTTCATTTCGCAGAGCCTGTAGAAGTAAATGCGGCAGAAGTGGCATTAGACAATTACTATCCGGATTATATTGATATCAAAGATATGGATATCGAATACTGGGATGGAAACGAATGGGTTGCAGCAGTCAAAGGAGCATCTATTGGTGGACAGTCCAGAGTATTCTTATTCGATAGTTTTAAGTCTGATAAGGTTAAACTTAGAATTAATAAAGCATGGCTCTATGATTATTATCATAGCTTTGGTTGGTATACAAGCATTGATGCATTCCGTCTGTTCAATCTGAATGATGTAATAACAACAGACAAGAGTTCATTAGATATGGTAATCTCCGTAGCACAGAAAAATATAGATAACGGAGAAGTAGATGCAGCTATCGAGAGCGTAAGAGAAAGCTTTACAGCAGTATTTAACTATGCGAAAGATGTAAGTGCTAATGTTCAGTCAAGCCAGGCAGTAATCGACAATACAACAATCGCATTGATCGAAGAAATCCAGAAGCTTGGATTTAAGGCTGGAGATAAGACACAGCTTCAGAGTCATTACAATTTATACAGTGCATTAAATCTGGATCTGTACATTGATGGAGTAGAGAAAGATGCATTTGTGGAAGCACTTGAGAATGCGAAAGCAGTGATTGAAGATGGTGATGCAATGGAGGCAGATGTTGTAGCAGCAGACCAGAAACTTCTTGATGCAGCAGAAGCACTTGTTAAGAAGGGGGACAAGACATCTCTTCAGAAACTGGTAGACTCTACAGCTGATTACAAGAAAGAGAACTATCTCAGCGCAGGATGGAATACATTCGAAGCAGCACTTGATGCAGCGAAGAAAG